>Ga0265797_10000179_pt1 | contig 126368 bp, 108 predicted proteins | sample P2T30metagenome_FD_192433 | JGI IMG/M metagenome (GOLD analysis project Ga0265797, IMG submission 192433) | Plant litter microbial communities from East Loma Ridge, Irvine, California - P2 T30 | ecosystem: Environmental > Terrestrial > Plant litter > Unclassified | place: USA: California...
CAATTCGGGTTGTCTGCAGAATGAGGTTAGTATTCATGTACCAACGGCTCGCTGTCGCGCGAGCCGCTGTGTCTTCCTTGCGCTGCTCCTGAGAGAGAGCAAAAGAGTGCGCGGGTGAGGTCGAGGTGCCGGCGGCGGCGGCGGAATGTCGTGATCGCGCCGGCGGTGAGGGTGAGGGTGAGGTGGTGGTAGTGTTGTTGTCGAGGAAGCGGTACAGTAGGTGGAAGTGGGGTCGAGAGATGGATGAAGGATAAGGGGTGTGAAATGATGGCGGATGAGTAATTGGTAAAAGAGTCGTTTGAGAGATGCAGGTGAGCGTTTGTTGTGCGAGGCAGAGTAGCAAACATATGGAAGACACGAGAAAGCTTGGCAAGGTGTGAAGGGAGGGAAGGAGCGACTCGAGGGAGGCTGGGACGTCACGTGGCGGGTCCCTCCCCTCGAGGTGATGTGAGCGACCGGCTTGTGAAAACATGAATGAACGGAAAGATCGACGACACTGAATGGATGGATGCGCTCGATTGCCTGGGTTCTTGTGCGTTATCTATACACTGGAGAGAAAGATATCTATACAATAGCAGTCGATGAACAACTTACAGTGAAGTTAATCACACCGCAGCCTCGACCAAGCGATCTACCACACCGTCTCCGCGTCCTCCCCTTCGGCCAAGTCCAGATCCTGCAAATCTTCTTCCTCGTCAAAGTCAATCACGTCGCTGTCATCCGCATCCGCGTCGACCTCACCGAGCAGTTCGAGGTCTTCCTGGTTCAGGTCTGCTTCGCCAGCACCGTTGGGCTCCCCAACATCTTCCATCTCTACGTCTTCGACGGGCTCAGCCTTAGCCTTGCCTTTGCCAGTGCTCTTCCTCGGTTTGGGCGCGATCTTTTTGATGACAGGGACAGGCGGCACATCGTCATCCACGGCATCGTCCTCCCAGGAAACGCTCGGTCGCCGCGCATACAGGAGTCCATCTGCCTGTCTACTCCGACTGAGCATGACAGCCTGGCCAGGCCTTGCTGCTTCTTGCCACCGGTCGAGTCTTCTGGAGCATTGACGTAAGGATCTTGCCAACGCCTTGGCCTCTTCACCCAAGTCCGATGTCTCGTTGTCCACTCGAACGAAGCCCGCCAACAAGGAACGCGCGCGCCGCCAATTCGAGTCATCAGCACCGTTCTGTGTTTCCTTTGTTCGCCGGTAGTCATCATCCTTGTCTGGACGATCGCGACCTTTCCGCGACTTGATCATCTCTTCTTCTGAATCGTAGTCTGTAGGCATGCGCTTAATGCGCTTCCATGCGCGGAAAAATGCACCTTCCTCCTCACGTCTGTCGCGAGCACGAATATGTATCTTGCGAATTCGTCGGTCGAGCGTATAGTCGATCTGCTGTTTACGATGGTTGATGATGGCGTTTTGATGCTGAGTGACGCCACGGTGGCGCTTTTGTGCTTGATATGATGGAGTTGGTACGTGGTCGCCAGTGTTGGGAGGTTGGAACGCCAGTGTGGCACCACGACCAGGCGAACCATGGTGTCCGAACGTGTTGGTGAATCCCGAACCTGGTGTCGCTGGTATGCCTGCTCCAGGCGTCTCGTTGACAAACATGGAACCGTTGTTTGGCAAGAGTGGTACATGATGGGAGCCTTCACCTGACGCCGTGCGCCCTGTCCCTGGGGTCCCGTCTGTTTTCTTGTTACGACGCCAGTTACCTCTGCCTGGGCCCTTCTTAACCGGCGCAGGTGTCGTAACCGCAGGTGGAGCTTCGGGTAGGGCTTCCTCGTTGTTGAGCAGCGTATTGATGCGCATGTCTGGAGTGTTCTTCGCTGCAGAATTGACAGCCTGGAATCCTCGGCCAATGGCTGGTGAAGGCGATTTTGTGTGCACGCTGTCGCCGTCGACGCCAACAGCGTAACGTGCTGCGGAGGTCACTACGTAAAATTGTTAGCTCGAATTGTTGAATTAGGTATTACTTTGCTCACCTGAAGGTTTGGTATACCAGCCAGCCTCACTGCCCTCGTCCTCACTGCGGTATCCTTGTACACTTCCACCAGATGTCAAGCCTTTCTCCTTCCTCGCCCTCTTCAAGGCAGTCATTGCTGGACTGGGCTCGCTAGCCAGTATGGCAATGCGCTCCTTTCGTTTCACTTCGCCGAAGTGCTGCTCGTCTTCGGTGTCTAGATTCTCCTGCGCAGCCTGTTCCTCAGTCAAGCTGTCCAGGTTCGGGACCTTGAGCGGAAGTACACCTGTGCCCTCTTCACCCTCGCCGTATTGCCCGGGCCCGAATGGATTGTTTGCAGCAGCTTCGCCCGAAAAGTCGGATTCAAGATACCACCAGACTAGCCAAAGGAACGCCCGAGCTCTGCTCGCACTGCTGAGGCTGCTTCGCATGACAAGGTCGTAAAAGTCTCTGGGAGGAATGAAATGGGTCTCGCTGATTTTCGGCGCGAACTGGGCCAGGACGAAGATGAGGTTGACGGGATTCGTGCGCGGCTTCGGGGCGGCTTTGACTTCCTCCAGTGTTGATGGCTGAGGGTCGTCTTCCGTTGCGCCCTTCAAGATCGACTTCAATCGCGGCGCATCCTGCAATTGTTTGTATGCGTTCGGGTCCTGACGCGCCTGGAGCGCTGGAATCGAGTGGTATGTTCGTAGTTGTGCGCGCATCTCGGGAAAGACTGTGGTTCATTAGCTTGCGAACGGTGCGAAACGTGGATGTCTTGCTTGCTTACAATTCAGAGTCGTGTTCATGCGCCCGACATTTACCAGCAAACACACCATCGCCATACTGATAGCACCGTCGGTATCCTGTAGCAGCTTCTCCTTCAGTATCTTGCTGCATTTACTGCTCTTTGCCATGGCATCGATGTAGATTTCGGCGAAGGTGAAGCCCGAAGAGCCATCGCTGTACTTGGAGAAGCATTTTGTTTGATCGTAGAAGACCAGCTTCAAGAAATCGTACTGTATGTCTTTGCGCCAGAAAGGAATACCATCCTCCTTCTTTAGATGGCGGATCTTGTTGCCGGAGTAGACGGAAGACACGCTACCGCTCGCATTGCGCCTGGTCGAGGTGGTGGTCGAAGTGTACAATGGCTCGTCGCCGTGCTCGGTCGGGGTGTCGACCTCGGCTTGGGGAGTTTCTGAAGTCGCAGCATGCTCCTGCTTCATAGCCTGGCCGGCGGTGGGAGGAGGCATGTCTTTGGGAGTTTGCGCGGGAGGAGATGTCGGCTCGTCCGGGTCGGCGGACAAGATATGCTGTAGAGAACTCATTCTGGCGACAAGACTCCCTGTCGCCGGCGGTTGGATCAGGGTAGGTGCAGCGGTCTTGTGCGACGGCTATGGGCGGATGCGCGCGTGGATCATGTTCCAGGGCGGAGGCTAGCCTGGTTGTCTCTCGTTTCGACCAAAGTGGCAGTGGGGAGAGTGGAAGATGGGTTGCGCAAAGTGTGGGTTTGGGTTACAGTGTCTTGTCTTGCGAGGGCGAGGTTGAGGGCGAGGACGACTGGAAGAGGAGTATGTTGGACTACGGCTTGCGACGATGGCTTTGGGGGCAGTCCAAGCACGGGCTGTAGAAGCGAGGCGATTCGTGTCGACTTGATTTGCAGTCAATCGACTAGCGCGCTGTAGCTAATAATGCGGAGAGGAGAGGACGCCCTGCCACGCCTGTTTTGCTTGGAGGCTTGCTTTCTGGCTTGCTTCTATACCGCTGGCTTGTGCTGGTGGTGACCTCATACCAATGAATGTGTGAGGGAGATCAACGAAATAACACAAAGGCGGTCATGTTTGGAATAGGGAACGTGATTCAATGATCTAGATAGGTAGGTAGGTGACTGTATATACTGCATTAATTTTGTAGGTAATCGTTATTAAACGAGGCTGGTGAGAGTACCTGCTGTATTTGGTCCACCGGTACGGTAACTTATCCATCACATGCAAGCTGGCCTGGTCTTGGCCCGATCCAGCGTATTGGCGTACATACATGCGCGGTGCAGTACTGCGACTTACGTCTTGGATCGAGTGTGTGTACATGCAGTTAATGCGCCTCTTTCGATAATAATGCCGATGGATTATGCATGTAGCATACATACATACATTGCGAGCAATCTCAATCTTCAATCTCAATCATGCACAGTCGAAGCTGCCTCGCTTCAACTCCCTCCCAATCCCACGCTGACTGACGTCCCCCGCAATCTTCTTCTGCCAGTTCGACCTGAGTCTTCCATTCCATCCAGACGCTCGTGCTGTCGACGTCGACTTGTACAACTCAAAAGTTTGACACCCACCACACTGCTTTGTTCCAAACACTCACCATTACACAAACTTTTACTTGAAACCAGCAATCAGGATCTGACCACACAAGGTACAACGTACCGTCAAACAAAAGAAGCGATTCGCCTCTTCAAGCCAGTCCTCCTTCGCGGTGGACTCACAGCAGCACTGCCAGCCAGAACATCCGTCTTCCCATCTCAACACAGCAGATCGTTCTTCAACATGCCAGCAGCTCGAGAGCAACGCAGCTCTCACTTCAAAGTCATCCAGCAGTTTCAACTCGAATATGCTCCCGTCACCGTCACCCAGTATGAGTCTACTCGTACCGGTATGCGTTGCGTCGTCGTCGACCAAAAGGGTCCGAAAGTGAATGGATACTTTGCTTTGGCAACCGAGATTCACGACGATTCTGGAGCGCCTCACACCCTCGAGCACTTGTGCTTTATGGGCTCCAAATCTTACCGCTACAAGGGCCTTCTCGACAAACTCGCCACCCGCGCTTATTCCACCACAAACGCATGGACTGCCACTGATCAGACTGCCTACACTCTTGAGACTGCCGGCTGGGACGGTTTTGCGCAGATCCTGCCCGTCTACCTTGAGCACCTGATCGTGCCTACCTTGACCGATGAGGGTTGCTACACCGAGGTCCACCATATCGACGGCGAGGGCAAAGACGCTGGTGTCGTCTACTCTGAGATGCAGGGCGTCCAAAACAACCAAGGAGAGTTGATGGAACTGCGCGCGAAGCGTCTGATGTATCCTGAGGGCGATGGATTCAGGTACGAGACTGGTGGCATGATGGAGCAGCTCAGAGTGTTGACCGCGGATCGCATCCGAGAGTTCCACAAAGCTATGTATCAGCCGAAGAACATGTGCTTAGTCCTTACCGGCGAGGTCGACCATGACAACCTCCTGCACATCCTTGACAACTTTGAAGAGACCATTCTTCACGAGGTACCCAAATTAGACGACCCTTTCACGAGACCTTGGGTTGACTCCAAGCCCACGCCTCCGCTCACGAAGACCACTGTCGAAAAGGTCAACTTTCCCGAGGAGGACGAGTCGATGGGAGAAATCCTCGTCGGCTTCCTCGGTCCCAGCTGCAACGACCACATTGCTTCTGCTGCGGTTGGCGTCCTACTCAACTACATGTGTGGATCTTCCATCTCAGTAATGGAAAACACACTTGTTGAGCGCGAGCAGCTGTGCAGTGCAGTCTACTACAGTACCGACTTCCGCCCAAGCCTGACTATTTGGTTTGCTCTCTCCGCTGTCGAGACCGATCAGCTCGAGTCTGTGGAGAAGCGTTTGTTCAAACTGCTCAAGGACGTCGCAGCAAAGGAGTTTGACATGGCCTACATGAAAGACTGCATTGAACGCTGGCGAAGGCAAATCCTTCTCAAGTGCGAGAATGCCGGAGAATTCTTCTCGGACCCTATCATTGAGGACCACTTGTTCGGACGTCGAGACGGCAGAGACCTTAAGGAATTGGCCACCATCAAAGAGCTCGATATTCTGCTTGGTTGGACTGACAGGCAATGGAGGGACTTCCTTTCGAAGTGGTTGTCTGACGCCCACCACGTCTCCATCCTCGGTGTTCCTTCAAAGGAGCTTTCCGACAAGGTCACAAACGACGAGAAGGCACGCGTCCAAGCACAACGTGAGAAGTTTGGCGAGAAAGGCCTGAAGGAGCTCGAGGAGAAGTTGGCTGCAGCCAAGGCTGAAAACGATAAGCCTATTCCGGACTCAGTGCTTGAGCAGTTCCCTGTGCCTAGCACCGACTCGGTGCACTTCATTCCGACAGAGACCGCTCGTTCCGGTACCGCGAGGAAGATGGGCAAGCTCGACAACAGCATCCAGAAGTTGATCGATCAAGATGACAACGACTCGCCGTTATTTATTCATTTCGAGCATATTCCTTCGAACTTCGTTCGTATCAAGGTGGAGATGTGTACCAGAGCTGTTCCCGTCGAGCTCAAGCCTTTGCTTACTCTGTACATGATGAACTTCTTCACCTCGCCCGTAAACAAGGACGGCAAGCGTGTTGAGTTTGAAGACGTGGTTTTGGAGCTCGAGCGCGACACTGTCGATTACAGCATCCGTTCAAACCACGCAAACCCTGAGATGCTCAACATCTCATTCTGCACAGAACCCAAGAGCTACCAGAAGATCATCGGATGGATCCGCGCTCTTTTCTTTGATGCAATCCATGACTCCGTCAGACTGCACGCGTCGCTCACCAAGATCTTGGCCGACATTCCTGACGAGAAGCGCAGTGGAGATAGTATGCTCAGCGCTTCTTACTTCATGGTCGCCTATGACCGCAACTCCAGCGCGCGCGCTCGCAGCACCCTTGCCAAAGCTCTCTACCTCCGCCGTGTGCGCAAGCTCCTCAAGAACAGCCCAGACGAGGTCATCTCCAAGTTCACGACTCTCTGCAAGTCTCTTCACCGCCCTGAGAACTTCCGCATCAAGGTTGCCGGCAACCTCGAGACTCTGCCCAACCCCGTTTCATCCTGGAACACCCTCACTACTTCCTTCGACACCAGCAAACCCCTCGAGCCTCTGGACAACCGTCGCGACTACCTCAGCGACATCGGCAAGAACCCAGGTTCCGCCGCTTATATCGTCCCCATCTCAGCGATTGACTCCTCCTTCGCAATGCTCTCCTCCGACGGGCCAGACACCTACTCGCACCCTGACCTGCCCGCCCTCCTCGTTGCGCAGAGCTACATGGACGCCGTCGAAGGCCCCATGTGGGTGGCAGTCCGCGGCACCGGTCTCGCCTATGGTGTGTATTTCTCACGTAGCGCCGACACGGGCAAGCTCACCTTCCGCATTTCTCGCTCTCCCGACGCCTACAAGGCGTACGCCGCGGCGAAGGCTCAAGTCGAAGGCTACGCAAGTGGCACTTTGGCACTCGACAAGTTCGCTCTCGAAGGCGCCATCTCAGAAATCGTGCTGGGAATGGCCAACGAGCAGCCGACCATGTCCGCCGCCGCCGAGCTGAGTTACAGCAACCAGGTCATTCGCGGAATTGAGAAGGACTACAGCCACAAGATGCTGGCGCGCGTGCGCAATGTCACCCCTGAGATGATCCGCGATGCGATGGCGAAATATATGCTTCCTGTCTTCGATCCGAAGACCACTAACCTTATGGTCACTTGTGCGCCCATTATGAGCGAGGGAGTTGTGGAGAACTTCAAGAAGGCTGGTTTCAAGGCCGAGTTGAAGAACCTGGACGACTTCCAGGATGATTATGGGATGGAAGCTCCCGAGGGCGAGGAGAGCGAGAGCGAGGAGGATGAGGATGAGGATGGTAGCGGCGACGATGAGTCCGGTAGCGAGGAGGAGGAGGATGAGAAATAGACGCAGGATTTCGGTACTTATGATGGGAGGATTTGAGCAGGATGAATCCACGCTTATGAATGAATCCTTTTTCGGTTTGTGCATACGCAAACATGTTTGGCATCTACACACCTACCTTTCGGCTTGTGGTGAAAGAAATTATGGTAATCATGAGTGTGTAGAAAAATGAACTGGATATCAGGAATCCAGAGCTTCCAATACATGACACCCGTGAACAAGCCTTGTGACAGCGGCAGTGTCAGTGTCAGATTGGCAATACCCATATTCCCTATTCCCAGAAACCAACACTCCAAAGCTCAAGCCACCCAACAACAACAATAATAATAGACACTATACTCCAAAATACTAAGCCACCCTGGCCCCAGGCCAAGCCGGATCACATCACTTACCCAAAACCATGTTCCCCATAAGGCGGAAAGCACAAGCCACGTGCACCACCATCCATGTCAAGTACCAACAGACCGGCCCACAAAGTCAAGGTATTTCACTTTAGAATCGGCCGAATTAACCGTTCATCTGGTGTTCATGAGGTTTGCTGCGCCTGCTTTTGTGAACGAACGATGATGTCGGAAGGATTCGTTAGGTTCGAGCTTTCGGGGGCGCAGTGTCAAGGCAAGTGGGTCTCGATCTCTTTTGTGAGGCGCCCGGAACCTCTTTGCCGCCCTTTCTCGCGTGGCGCATTCGCTGAACACATGTACTGAGTTCGAAAGGCAGATGTCTCTCGGTCTGATGATGGTGAGTGCGTGAGTGACTGTGAGTGAGTCTGAAAGCGAAAGCGCGAGACTTTCGGGCAGAGGCGCAGACGAAGAGGCCGCTCGCTTTCGAGTCACGGCGGCGGCACAACAGATTTGACTCTGTTTCGCAGGATAATGTCGCGCGGAGTGCCCGTTGTTCAATCCTTCGAGTGTACTGTGTGAAGCAGATCGGTAATGCGGTGCCGTAAGGTTGGTTAGTCAGTCGGGTCCTGCAGCAGTAGTGGAACGAATGGGTTGTGTTGTGAGGACGGATCTGTAAGGCTGGGGCACATACCTACAGTACACGGATCAAGCGAGATGGACATGGGGGACAGACTCGCTGTGACCGAAAGGACAAAGCACACCCAATCGGTTGGTGGATCACCTACAGTATGGATTAAACAACCAAGTCACATTATCTCGAGTCGATGCATGCAAGCAAGACCTTCACTTCCATTCCCCGTGACTGCGGTCGGTTCTGCCTAGCTCAAGGCATTCATGGTCACGAGAGGGCCGTGCACCAGGCAAACACGTGCCTCAGCCCGCATCGTGGTAGCCTTGGACTGAACAACCTCACCTGTCGTGCCATATGGTTGGACGGAGAGGCATTCACAGCCACGGTTGGAGTCATTCAATGCACAGGCGATGCCGTCGAAAAGTCCAACGCCTCGGTAGCTTTAGCTCGCATCGCGTCAAACCGTCCACGCTCCACGCTCCACCGATCAGATCTGCCTACTGTCCGTTGTGTTGCTCGGCATCTCCCCTCCGTCTGGCGAAGGTAGCGCAAGGCAGACGACCCTGCCCTGCCTATTTTCCCATTCATTCCCTATAACCTTTTCCCCACTGCGGTGTTAGCGTTGCTGCTAGGTCGGGGCGCTTTGGGGCGTGGTCATTGACAAGTTGTTCAGTTTGCGTGCACCATGGCTTGCCATTCGACGAGATCGACGACCGCCTGCTCTAGGGGGAGGCCGCTTTGTTCCCTTACCCTGAGGTATGACTGAGCCATCTCACTTGCAAAGGCCGCCGCCGCTGCGGCCAGGGTCGCAGTTGCTTCTACTGGGGCGGCCTGGGATGAATCACGGTCTTGAGGCAGCGCTTTCGACTGAGGGAAGAGGCTCTGCTGTGCTGTGTGGTGTTGGTGCCTGATTATCTCTAGGTAATGGCGCGCCCTTTCTTTCGTTCGTGTCTTGGGCCATGGGTCTCTATAACATCACGCCTCTTCTCTCTTCTGTTGGTACATGTGCCTTTCATATAACATCCCAGCTGCAATTACATCAACCAACATCCATACCATCGCGCCGCACTACATCCATACCCTTATAACTCGACACACCTACCCATTGGCTCTACAACACAGAACCTTCAGCCTCTTGAGCGAACAGCACACCCTCTCAGAGATCCATCCCGTCTACACCTCGACGCCGTCTGACAACATCTTGTCACGATCTCCTCAACACCAGCAAGCCACAATGATAGCAAGCTACCCAGTGCAACCCTCAATCGCCGCCACCATGTCTCGAGCCGTCGCCGCCCCTCGATCACGACCCCAACGGCCTGCTGGCCCACGTGACCCTCCACAGCCTCGCGATGGCGATACTCGACACCACTTCAACGCCCTAGTCCCCAACAGCATCCTCTCCAGGGGCCCTCCACCACCGCAACCCCGCGACCCAGGGAATGGCCGACACAACATGCGCGGCATAGACCCACAGCCGCGAGACCCGGGGAATGGTCGCCACAGCATGCGCGGCAAAGACCCGCAGCCGCGAGACCCAGGCAACGGACGAACAATGGCTCGATTCGACCCTCAGCCTCGAGATCCAGGTATGTGAACGAAAAAAAAAACTCCGGATTTGCGCGTCGTCGCTGCTGCTTTTGTAGCTGTGCGAGGGCGCTGCCGCCTATGGAAGCCTGGTGTCTGACTCGATTTGCAGGAACCTGATCGGAAGGCGCGCGTGACCTCAGATGTTGCCGCGTGAGCTTTCGTGCTCTGGTGAACCGGATGATGTATGGATTCGACGATGACTCTGTTGATGTCTTTCTGTTTCTGTTTGTTTTTCTTTTTTGGGCGTTGGGAAGGGAAGACGACGAGAAGTTTGGTTGCTCACGCGACTAGCAGGATTTCCTCTGGATTACGACATTTGCGATTTTGCTTTCGATCGTCTGCTCTTTTTGTCAGTTCAGCCAGCGGCATGATCTGCGGATATCTGGGCAGGCCTGGTGCCGCCCTTTTGTTTTCTTTCTTTTCTTGCTTCATTTCTGCCATCTTCTCTTTTTTCTACTTTTTGTGTTCCGATCTCTTTACTGGTAGACGTCAGAACGGGCCTGGCTGTAAAACATTACCTTGATAGAACTTGAAAATACACCGAGCATTTACAGAACCGTGGAATCTGCTTGCAACTCTTGCGCCATCTCTTTCCTCTTGAAAGTATCTTTTGTACATTGGTATCTTTTACAGGGGGGATGTATTCGTCTCATGCGCCTGCCAGCTGGAACCCGGTGACCGCTGGCGTTATGCAAGGCAGTAGGAAAGCCAAGAAAGAAAAGGGTTTAGGCAGCGTGAGAGAAAAGACTCATCGCATCCTCTCGACCCTGTTGAACTTCCTCGCAGTCATAATCTGCCGAAATCGCGTCAGCAAACTCCAGATCCTCAATAATTCCGTCACGGAAGGAACTCACCTGTGTCCTCGTCCTCTGGCCCCGAACAGGCAAACCCATCGCATGTCTTCTCCCCCTGTACGTTCCCATATCCCTCAACCGCTTGATATTATCTTGCAGTTGCTTCTTCAGATCTTGCTCCAGCGTCATTTGCGACAACTCCCCTGCCAGGCCGTCGATCTGCTTGTCGGCCAGCGCACCGATGCGCGCTGTGTTGTGGATGTGGAATTTGGCCATGAGCTTCGTGCAGGCCTGTGGTCCGAGGCCGTAGAATGATTTGAGGGATGACGAGACTAGTTTCCCTTCGAGGAAGTTGACGCCGAAGATGAACACCTGCGCGTGGGTTCTGGTTAGTTTTGAGTTTTCGGGTGGGTGGTCGTGGCGAGCGTACCATTTTGGCGGTATTTTGGTGAGTGAAGGTGGTTTGAATGACGGTTTCGTAAAGTGAGGTTGTCGTCGTCGTCGTTCGCGGTTGCTGGTTCTCGCCGCGGGTGACTTCCGCTTTCTGGCCCGATTCGTTATGAAGAGAGAGCAAGAGCAAGCCGAAGCACAGATCCCAAGATCGAATGGACCCTTGCAGACCGCCCGCCTTAGCTCCAGCTCGCAAGGTGGGAACACCGTGTCTACGTCTGCTCTTCACCACTGCTTCTCTTTTCTCTTCCTCTACGAAGAGAATCACTGTCAAACATGGCGAGCATTCAGCGTGTCCTCCTTTCGGTGCTGGTCATTTTGACCTTCACCTTCGTCTACTTTGCTCAGACTGCCGAGGCTGCTGGCAAGGGTCCCAAGATCACCAACAAGGTCTACTTCGACATTCAGCATGGCGATGAGGACATGGGACGCATTGTCCTTGGTCTTTACGGCAAGACTGTCCCCAAGGTATGAAAAGTGGTCAACATCTTCGTGTTTGACAACGGGCTAACCATCGGCTCTTGCAGACCGCTGAGAACTTCCGTGCCCTTGCTACTGGCGAGAAGGGCTTTGGCTACGAGGGCTCCAACTTCCACCGTGTTATCAAGCAATTCATGATCCAGGGAGGTGACTTCACCAAGGGCGACGGCACCGGCGGCAAGAGCATCTACGGCAACAAGTTCCCCGACGAGAACTTCAAGTTGAAGCACACCAAGAAGGGTCTTCTTAGTACGTTGAGAAATGGACACACATTGCAAGCCTAGCGCGTGACTAACATGTGATTCACTACAGGCATGGCCAACGCCGGCAAGGACACCAACGGCTCCCAGTTCTTCATTACCACCGCCATCACCTCGTGGTTGGACGGCAAGCACGTCGTCTTCGGCGAAGTGCTCGAGGGCTACGAGATCGTCGAGAAGATCGAGAACGTGCCCAAGAACCCTGGCGACAAGCCGAAGCAGACAATCAAGATCGTCAAGAGCGGCGAGCTTGAGGTGCCGGAAGAAGGTACTCGCGCGGAACTCTAGTCTCCCCGACATCACTACCTCCATGCACGCGCTGTGTCCACTCGGGTGTCGACAGTAACAGTATGTCGCTGTCGCTGCTCGCTAGCTTGCAAGGAGGGATGATGACTGGCTGACACTTGCGTTTCTGCTCTTAGGCTTGGAAGGCACGGCTGGGTCGAACGTGTCTTTGGACGACGAGTGGGTCGACGCAGGTGTCGAGGCGGCAAAGGAGACTGCTGTCACGGAGAAGATCGCTTCTGAAATCGAGAAGACTGTGCCCAAGCTCGACAGCACGTCTGAGGAGGGTTTGAGCATTGTTGTCAAGCTTTGCCTGGCCGGTGCTATCTTTGCCGCCTGCTTTGCTTTCATCAGGACTTGTGCTCCTCGACGTGCTGGAGTTGCTGGGCGATCTGGTGCTTATGAGAAGGTTGGAGCTTAGAATTACTTCACGAGAAAACAAGATGAAATGTATCACTGGATTGCTGAAGCGTTTCTTGTGTCTTACACGGGTGTCAAATGTTTGCTTTTTTGCTTGGCTGCCCGACGTTGACACAGCTGATATGGCCGTATGAAGGCAGCTTGATTATCACTGACATAGCAGGCGAATGCCTCCTTTTCTCTGGAAGAGGTGAATAACAACAGTGCGTGTCTGTGATGCCCTTAGCGACGGTGACATCACAATTCGATAGCAGGGGCCATCAAATTTAGTGGAGCGCCACGATATCAATTGCCAAGGGACTCATCTGACCTCAGCGCAATTGACGATGGATCAGACGTCAGATGTTCAATCAAAGAAGGTTTCAAAGTGGCAGAGGTCTGTTGAGACGAATGCACGCTGTCTAGTAGTCATCGTCTAGCCGTGAGGACAAAGTGAAGTCCATGATCACATGTTAAAAGTCACCTGCAATTTACAGTTGCTCTGTTGGTGTCCTCAGGCACTAGCGTCAACGGGAGCCGTCGCACAGGGTCCGGTGGCTACTACTTCTCATCGAAAAATATCGCCCACACCTTCTTCCCAGTGCTCCAACAACCCCCGAAATACCAACACCCTCCCTCATCCACTCCCCATAAACAACCTTCTGTGTCTCTTTGCAAGCGTTCCTTGTACGAGACGACGCACGTGCCTCAGCACACCACACATACACACGCACATCCCGACCAATATCCACTCCCTACCCACGACAACATCGCAATCATGGCCGATCAACTGAACATGAACAACCTCAGCCTGCAGGAGTCGCAGCACGCTCCTAAGCCTGGCCAACAGCAGAACGGCGGCTACGGTCAAGGCCGCTCTGCCTACATCCCTCCTCACATGAGAGGTGCGCGCGGTGGCCCTGCGCCTGGCCCGCCTGCCTTCGACGGTCCTCCTCCGATGGGCGGACCCGGCTTCGGCCCTCCTCCTGGTGCTCAGGCCAAGTAAGCCTCTCCCGCAGAACACAATGTTCAACAGAACAATCACTGACCGAAAAAACAGCGGCTATAACGGACCTCCTCGCACTGGCGGCGGCGGCTGGGGCGGTGCCCCCAACTTCGAGCCTCGCGGACACACCGGCCCTCGCGGCGGTGGATTTGACCGCAACGCTTACGGCGGCGGCGCTCCTGGCGGCGGCGCTGGACGTACGCCTGGCGGTTCAGGAGACGGACGCTGGGTTGATGGCAAGCACGTGCCTGGCCCGAACAACCCTCGCGTCGAGCGTGAACTCTTCGGAGAGCCCAAGGATGCCGATTCCGTACCGTCTATGGGTATCAACTTTAGCAACTACGACGACATCCCTGTTGAGGCCTCTGGAGAAGGTGTCCCCGAGCCGGTCACCACCTTCACCAACCCGCCGCTCGACGACCACCTCATCACCAACATCAAGCTCGCTGGCTACAACGTCCCCACGCCCGTTCAGAAGTACTCGATTCCCATCGTCATGGGTGGTCGTGACCTGATGGCTTGCGCCCAGACCGGTTCCGGAAAGACTGGTGGTTTCCTCTTCCCCATCCTGTCCCAAGCCTTCCAGAACGGCCCCAGCGGCAACGCCCCACCGCAGACTGGCTTCGCCCGCCAGCGCAAGGCCCACCCGACTTCGCTCATCCTGGCTCCCACCCGTGAGCTTGTCTCCCAGATCTACGACGAGGCCCGCAAGTTCGCCTACCGCTCGTGGGTTCGCCCTTGCGTCGTCTACGGTGGTGCCGACATCGGCTCCCAGCTCCGTCAGATCGAGCGTGGCTGCGACTTGCTCGTCGCCACTCCCGGTCGTCTTGTCGACCTCATAGAACGTGGTCGCATTTCTCTCCAGAACATCAAGTACCTTGTTCTCGACGAAGCTGACCGCATGTTGGACATGGGTTTCGAGCCCCAAATCCGCCGCATTGTCGAGGGTGAGGACATGCCCCCCACCAACGGCCGCCAGACCCTCATGTTTTCCGCCACCTTCCCCCGCGACATCCAGATGCTCGCTCGCGACTTCCTGAGCGACTACATCTTCTTGTCCGTCGGCCGTGTCGGTTCCACTTCCGAGAACATCACTCAGAAGATTGAGTACGTCGAGGACCCCGACAAGCGTAGTGTGCTGCTCGACATCCTCCACACTCACGGCGCCGGTCTTACACTCATCTTCGTCGAGACCAAGCGCATGGCCGACACCCTCTCCGACTTCCTGATCAACCAGGGCTTCCCTGCCACCTCCATCCACGGTGACCGCACTCAGCGCGAGCGTGAGCGTGCCCTTGAGATGTTCCGCTCTGGTCGCGCCCCGATCCTCGTCGCCACTGCTGTCGCTGCCCGTGGTCTCGATATCCCCAACGTCAAGCACGTTGTCAACTACGACCTTCCCACCGACATTGATGACTACGTTCACCGTATCGGTCGTACTGGTCGTGCCGGAAACACTGGTGTCTCCACCGCCTTCTTCAACCGTGGCAACCGTGGTGTCGTTCGCGAGCTCATCGACTTGCTCAAGGAGGCCAACCAGGAGGTTCCTACCTTCCTCGAGAGCATTGCCCGCGAGGGTGGTGGTGGATTTGGCGGCGGACGCGGCGGCCGCTCTGGTGGTGGCCGTGGCCGTGGTGCCGCTGCTACTCGTGACGTCCGTACCTTCGGTGGTGGACAGCGTCCTGGCTACGCCGGTGCCGGTGGAATGGGCATGGGTGGTGGCATGGGCGGCGGCATGGGCGGTGGCTACGGCGGCGGCCCCGGCATGGGCATGGGCGGTGGTGGTGGCAGCTACGGCAACCCCAGCGGCGGCTCCAGCTGGTGGTAGAACCTCAGCGCCTCGTCGGCTCAGCCTTTCCAGGCTTCGCTGCTGCACTGAGCATCAGCACTCTTTTTTCTTTCGGCGTTTCTTTTTTCGACTTTGCGATCAAGCGTGCGCTACGACTCGGTTATCAAATCAGCATGATGGACCTGCGTTGACTTTCCGGGCTGACTGCATTGCATCGGCGTAGGAAGGTTGGCACTCTCTACTGGATTCAGTGCGTCTGGGGTTTTCCGCATACGGCCGGACGGCGTCACACACGGCCTTTTGCTGACGATCCTACGCGCATACACGACCGGTTTACGAATATCTGGTTTCTCGACCGTTGGTTTCAGGAGCGAGAGCGCGCCTGCTTAATACCCTTGCTTTTACTACCAACACAAAAGCGAACTCTGCATACGTTGATCATCCAAAACAACACGGGCGTTTAAATTTGCGGCTTTGCTTTGGGCGAACCGAAGGAAAAGGGATACGTTTTGCGCGGCGGCTCTTGGGGCTTTTCAACCGACCACACAAGGCCTTGAGCTTCTGCGCATCTTCCCGTTTGATTTTCTTTTGGGTTGTTACTGTTAGAAAAGCGAAAAGCGAAGACGCGGTTTGCATTCCTGCTTTTTTCCCCTCATGATACCTCGATAGATCTTTCTTCTTTTTTCCGAACTCGGGACACTTGAAATCACAAGCAAAAGGTGGCATCTCGGAAAAAGGCTGTTATTTCTTTTTTGTCGCTTTGAGACTCTTTTGCCCTTGCATGGAAAGTGTGAGGGCGGGAAGAAACCGGAGCGCTGATGAAAACATGGGTGATTAGCGAATGATGAGGCAGGGTTTTGAACAACCAAAACCAAACAAAAAATGACTTTGCCTGTACTTCACTGGGTTGACTGAGAGACTTTTTTTTGGGCGCTGTTCCCAAGCTGCGTACTTCAGATTCTGTGTTAGTATGCTAGTATAGATTAGGTTGATATGGAATAGTCTTCCCCTTATACTTTGCGCCGTCGCCAGTCTATGTATCCTGTTTCAGTTGTCATCGGTACTCCTCGTGCTGATCTGTTCGAGAGGTGTGGTTATGTTGCTTTGCTCCGCCTGGGACTACCTAGGTAGAGGCGGGTGCTTCACATCACGTTGCCTGTTGTGCCTAGTCTACTTCACGGTTTGTACACAGGAGAGGTTGGTTCGTGAAGCATGAAAACTCGATGCAGTCATGGCAACGCAAGTGGTGAATTAGGCTGAGCTGGATGATGCGAAGCATGCTCGGCGTACGGTTTCTTAATAATGGGTTACAGTATGGCAACAAGAGTGATGATCGAGACGAGCTTGCGTTGATGCGACTACTACAACTATCTACACGACATGGCTCGTAGAAATCTTACATGCAATATGACCTTTATCCTTTTAACAACCCTCCGCTTTTCTGAAAAGATCACTTCACTCCAGCATGAGAACATCGTCCTCCTTGGCAACCTCGTCCGGAGCACCCCCAGCAGCAACGCCCTCCATCTGCTGCAGCGCCCAAAGCAACACGAACCTCTCCTCGCCCATCTTGTCCAGCCTCGCGTAATGCCTCTCAGTGTAAGCCTTCAAGCCGTCCAGCACATCCTTAACGCTCTCCTTGTTCTTCTCCTCGTTCGTGCTCAGAGCGCCCATGGCCTCGGTCAGCTGCCCGTTGACGTCCTCAATCGCAGGGCCGGCTTTGTTCTTGCGCGGCCGGCGGACGTTCAAGAGGCGTTCTTTCGGGTGCAAGCGCAGCAGAGCGTACAGGACGTGCTGGGCCACATTGTGCGTGCGCGCGTTGGCGTTCCAGTCTCGCAGGCGGCGTAGCAGGGCCCAGAGGTGGGCGTCGCTGAGACCTGTGAGGACTTCGTCGACTTCTGCGTTTCCTGTCACCGAGGCAGGGTCATGGACGCCGTTGACGACGCTGGCGAAGAGGTCAAGGAGGCGTTTGGGGTGGTTGAGCTGCAGGGCCAGCACAATTGCTTCGCGGTAGTTGTTGGCGCGGATGTGGTTTTGCAGTTCTTGGTCTTGCTCGATGCGCGCGGTGGCTTGCGTCGTGGCTTGCTGGGCTGTGAGGGCTGTCGTGTCGGTCCAGAACGTGAGGGTGCTGTCTGCTGAGCCAGAGATGAGGGTTACTTGGTCGTTGTCGCCGTCTTCGTCATCGTCGTCTGCGTCGGCCATTTCGGAGTCTTTGGAAGTCAGGCGTTTCTGCTCGGCTTCTGAAAGGATAGGCTTAGGCTTGACGGCCAGCGCCCACACGCGGTCGATGTGATTGTCGAGTGTCGCTGCACATTCGCCGCTCTGTGCATCCCAGACCTTTACGAGACCGTCACCTGCGGCACTTGCGACTTGGATACCTCTGCGGGCGTCGCTCTTGGCCTGCTTCGGTGGAGGAGGGAGCCAGACAACCTTCAGTACACTGTTGACGTGGCCCTCAAAGGTTCGCAAACAGCTGTAGTCGGTCAAGCTCCACACGCGCACGGTCTTATCACCACTGCCGGTGACGACCATACCCTTGGCGCTACTGGCACCGCCGCCTTCACTTGTAGTCGTCAAAGCGGGCATGTCTGTTGGTGCAAAAGCAACAGACCAGACACCACGCTTGTGGCCACGCAAGACACCAATAGTCTCACCTGCCTCGACGTCCCAGATCTTGACTGTGCGATCTTGCGAAGCCGAAGCGAATAAAGGAGTGGTGGTGGAATGCGAGACTTCGATGGCGTTGATGTCCTTGTCGTGCGCCTTGCGGGTGTAGTTGGCGCGCGCTGCCTTGCCCTTGGTGCCGATATCCCAGCGCTTGATAGTCTTGTCTTGACTACCTGTGATGAGGAACTTTGGCGGGTTCTCGAGCGGGTTGTTGTATGCTTTTGATCCAAGCGGCGGTGCGCCGTTCGGCAGTGCGACGGCTCCAATGCTCTCGGCGTGACCTGTGAAAGTTGCGTAGCACTCGTACGAGTTGTTCGCAGGGTCGAGTCTCCACAGCTTTGCGGTGTTGTCTTTTGCTCCGGTCGCGAGCCAGTGCCCTGACCAGTCAGTGTCCATGGTGATGATGATATCGTCGTGACCCTTGAGCAACGCCACATCGGCTCCAAAGTAGGGCGAAGAGCTTGACGATCGAGATGAGCCGCCCTCCAGGGAGATAAGACGAATGTCCTCGAGATTTGTTGCTAGAGCGAGCAAGTTGCGGTCTGCTCCAATGTAGGCCAGGTCGATGACTTCGTCGTGTGTGCCTGAGATTCGGCGAATGACAGGTAGCGCTGAGATCTTGCGGTTTGGTCGGGACGCGAGAGGCTCCAATGATCGTAGGACCAGAGTCTGATCCGCGTGAACTGTGAGCACAAAGGGCAAGTCTGGGTGGTGCACAACCTGCACTATTGCCTCGATTTCTGTGCCAGGTTCCTGCTCCTCTGTGATCTCGCCGCCGGCTTCAACACTCCAGATCCTCAGCCTAGCAGTCTCGCCGGCAGTGTAGAAGTACGCGCCACCCTGGACGAATCCGATACTCTCAATAACCTCAAGTACTGGCACGGTAGCCTTCGCTTTCCACGTAGGCGCATCCCAAGCAATCACAGTCTTGTCTCTGCTGCCGGAAATCAATAGCTTCTGTTCCGGAGAGTAGTCCAGACTTCTGACCACAGAGACATGCGAGTCGAGTGTTGCGACAGCCTTGCGCTTGTGCAGATCCCACACCCTGACCTTTCCATCCTCACCACCGGAGGCGAGCCTGTAGCCAATGGTAGCCTCGTCCGCATCATCCTCAAGTTCGTCCTGTTGTCTGCTCTTTCGCTTCTTGCTCTTACTCGGCTGTTCCTGTGAAGCTTCCACCTGGAAGAAATGTAGCGCAGAGATCACGCCGCTGTGACCGTGGAAAGTGTGTGTTACAAAGCCGCCTCTGAGATCCCAGACTTTCACGATTCCATCCGCACCTCCAGTGGCCAGCAGAGAGCTAGTCGAGTCCACGGTACTCGTGACGACCGGCGCCGCATGAGGTTTTACTGTCCGGAGAAGTTTGGGTTCGATTGTCTCGTCCAGGTCGTCGGAAGGTTGCAGCGCAAAGATGCGCATAGACAAAGATCTCGAGCATATCGCAATGTAGCGTCCGTCGGGAGTGAATGCCAGTGTCGTGACTTGCTCACCATCCTGCGATCTTTCAGTCAACGTCAATCCAGAGATTTTCTAAGGACTTTTCTGCGCAAGAGACTTACGCCTTCTATCCGCGCCAGATGCGCTCCGGTGTTGAGGTCTGTGAGCAGGACTTCCTCGCCGAGACAGGTGGCTAGGACCTTGCCATTGTCGCTGGTGGCTACGGCGCCGCCGGTGTAGATTGGCTGTATCACGCGACTCGGCTCGAATGTGGTCTTGACATCAGCCTTGTAGGCCATTGTAGGTAAGGCGATGCGCTTCCGCCGACGAGTCTTTTCAGACCTTCACTCTTCTCTTGAAAAATTGGCTGCAAATACACAACCGATTCCTTGCAGGCGACGTATATCCGGGAAAGCTATAGTCGTTCCTGTAGTCGCGTTGTGGATATTTGTTGGTGGAGTTGCAATTCTTGAAGGCTTTCGTCTTCACATGCTTCTCTGGCTGTAGAAAAACTCCAGGTTGGCCTGCGGAAGGGTCTTGCACGAACCCCGCTAGCCATCTTTTTCTAAGTCAAGACACTTCCAATGCGCCAACACACATAACACCACCCACTCAACATAGATCCCCTTGAAACTCGACATACAACATGGCCACCGTACTGCCTCCGCCCTCCAAGAGGCAAAAGCTCGCCGAGTCCCTACGTGCCCGCGAGCAAGTCGCTGCTCCCGCCCCAGCACCAGAGGGCCTCCAGCGCATTCAGTTCAAAGACGCAGACACCGGCGAGACACATGGACCTGTCGTCACCGTATCGCTCGCAGATCTCGACCCCAAGAACCTCTCCCTTCTCCTCAACAGCCTGCTCGGCCACACAGACCCGTCAGAAAGACTACCATACCGCTTCTACAACCCCATCGGCGAGGGCGAGTTCGACCAGAACGAGGTGATCAAGGCATACCTGGATGGCAAGGTTACCACAGAACTGCAGCTCGACATTCCTTGTCGTGCTGAGGCCGTCTTCAAAGTCAAGGCAGTCACAAGATGTTCGGCGAGCATAAATGGACACGGCGAGAGTATTTTGACCACATCCTTCTCGCCTGGAAGCTCAAATCGCTTAGCGACTGGCAGTGGCGATAATACTGCAAGAATCTGGGACTGCGATACTGGAACTCCTATGCACACACTCAAGGGACACACTGGTTGGGTGCTCGCCGTAGCGTGGTCTCCAGACGATGGCATCCTCGCAACCGGCAGCATGGACAACACCGTCCGACTCTGGGATCCCAAAAGTGGCGAAGCTCTGGGCGGTGCCCTCAAAGGCCACACCAAATGGATCACAAGCATGTGCTGGGAACCCTACCACTTACGAGAAACCGGCCGGCCACGCCTCGCATCTGCCAGCCGCGATTTCACCGTACGCATCTGGGACGCCGTCAGCAAGCACACCGACTTCGCTCTGACCGGGCACAAAGCGAGCGTATCGTGTGTCAAATGGGGAGGAGCTGGCGAGCACGGAACCATCTACACGGCATCACACGACCGCACGGTCAAGCTTTGGGACGCACAAAAGGGCACGCTCCTGCACACCCTTTCCTCGCACGCCCACTGGGTCAACCATCTCGCACTCTCCACCGACCACGTCATTCGCACCGGCTACCACGATCACAAAGGTAAAAAAGAAATCCCCGACACCGTCGAGGGTAAGCGCGCCAAAGCCAAAGCCCGCTACGACGCAGCAACCGCCCCAGCCGGCGGCGTCGAGCGCCTCGTTACAGCTTCGGACGACTGCACTATCTACTTGTGGTCACCCAGCCAACAAACAAAGCCCTTGGCCCGCCTGATCGGCCACCAAAAGCAAGTCAACCACGTAACATTCTCGCCCGACGGTACGACGATTGCTTCTGCCGGTTTCGACAACCACGTCAAGCTGTGGAATGCCAACGACGGCAAATATCTGCACACTCTTCGCGGTCACGTCGGCGCAGTTTACATGGTTGCTTTCAGTCCGGATAGCCGACTGCTTGTCAGCGGTAGCAAAGACACGACTTTGAAGGCTTGGGAGGTTCGTACGGGTAAGCTTGCAGAGAACTTGCCCGGGCACAAGGATCAGGTCTTCGCTGTGGATTGGAGTCCCGATGGTGAGAGAGTGGGCAGTGGAGGACAGGACAAGGCTGTCAGGATTTGGAGACATTAGAAAGTTGTGTTGAGTCTTGAGGATGATCGATACGACCAAAAATGAGACCGTTCAGAACGGATGCATAAATGCCCTTTTCCAACCCCGATCCTTTCATTCCTCCTTTTCTTCTTTGTCAAGCGCCTACCTTCTATAACTTTACATCTTCTCACGTCCTAAAGCAACAAAGGCCGTCGACAAATCATGAGCGATGCAATCTCTAGATACAGGCATGATCTTTAAACCTTCCACTGCCTCTGGGTCAGACTTTAAGCAAGCGATTGGCTAGTCGCCTCCTGAAAAGAGATTGGAAGAAATCAAAGCCATCTACCGAATCAAAGCGCTGTGATTTACCTGGATATATGTTGCATGGAGTTTGTGACCGTTTCGTTTTCGGCTTACATAAAATGGTCAACATAAAACATACGCGACGACTGCACACCCAAGAGCACACTCCATCGGGGCTGTAAATACCAACTCGATTACCGAGTAAGTCAATTGCTCTCTTGAATGGATATAAGCAAGAGATGAACGAGACCTTCGATTTTTGGCTTGATCGACCCAACACCAACCCTAACCCTGGATGTATGGCACCTACTCCAACAGGGCTATCCTGGGAACAAGCTGTTTGTTTGTACTGAGATAACGTACATGTGATTGAATGGACAATTTCATGAGCATGGGAAAAGGTAAGACCAACCGTGACTTGAGGCGGTAGAGTACAATCACTCCCGAAAACAGCTGAGTCAGATAGTGAATGACGATGTGCTGATATTGAAGGTGAGATCCGACTATGTGAAAGTAGCTTGGCTAAAATCTGTATGCCAACATGTTGCAATTGGGAGGTGAGCTTCGGTAGAAAGACCATGCCGCCCTTTCTCCAAGGTCTCAAGTGAGGCATCGAGCTTCGTCAAACACCACTGATCGAGTACGTGACAACGATCGCTGCCCATCTTTGTCGAATTGCAGCCCGATGCCACGGTCAATGGAACTCTGGAACCGCCGTATGGAGAAGTCCAGACTTGACACTGAGCGAGCCGTCTATTGACTGTGACGAGACAACGAAGGACGAAAAGATCAAAAGGCATCCAATAACGGCCTATGACGGCCAAATCGGCCGCTCGAATGGCTTTCGGACTGCGGTCCATCACCACCATCTGATTGAACTACTGTACATCGACTGACATGGGACGCCCAGCGCGTCCTTTGTGTACCTGGCATTATGCTAGTGTTAGATTTACAAGTTCCTGGGTCAGCATCATCCGACCATCCTACGATTACAACAGCATTGCGAGCCACAGCCAATCATCCCTCGAGCACACTGACCCGTGATCGTATCATCGTATCTTTGGCAAGATTCGCGCGAACGATACGGCAGACCGAAGCCGAAGTCGCCTGAAAGGCGCAAGCAGACCATTGACGACCAGTACTTCAATCAATCGCATGACCCGCTCGGAGAAGTTGACGTCTGCCAAAGGCGCGAACACAACGAGCCCGTGGGCTTGCCAGAGCAAGGTAGATTTCTTCCTCTCCATGGCTAGCTGCTGTTGCAACATGTTCAGCATGGGACCTTGATAGTATTCTGATTGTGCGGTGGGGTCCAATTTGCCACAATGCTTGAAAGCATCCGTAAGGGCTCTGTGGTTTCGAAGAGCGTCACCCACTGCCACCCGATGGTCGATTAGGGCGAACAGTCGTTTGCTGGTCCGGAACTTCTGCTCGTCGTCCAGCGTAGGATCTGCAAGAACTGTTTGGACGTCCTGCTCGTAGTCTTTGATGATCGTCGCGTTGTCTGTGGCTCTGACGTGAATGGGTCGTTGGCGATGAAGGCGTTGTGGCGTTGCGATTGACGCAAAAGCTCGGGGGCCGCGCGAACGGAGGAGCCCGAGGGCTGACAAGCCTGACATGCTACTGTAAGTTACGTGTCTTGAGCACTTGAATCCTGAAAGTGGGCGCTGTCTGTGTTGGATGTCAGTATTGCAGATGGACATCGTCAGCGAAACGAATGGGCGAGCGGTCTTGGCATTCCCTCGACACTGCAGGGATTCGGTGTCGACGCTGGAGAGATTCAAATCCGTCTCTGTCTGGTCCTCACCTTGCAGCACATCGTCACTCGTGTTTTGATGTGAGAGAGACTTTCGTTGACAATGTATTCACAGGCCGCTCGACGCCCTCCAACATGAAGTTTCGGAAAGTCTCTCGGATGTCTGAAGCTCTATTCGAATCCCATACCATGACCGCCCGCCTTGAGCTCTATATCCCAATACCGTGACAGATATGCCAGTCTAACTATTACAACACACTCGATGGTAGCGTTTCAGTTGGTAACGTACCAAAGACGAGACAACTCCGTCAGTGACGATCAGCGCGGACAGATTAACGACCCGCCGAAAGAGAGTGGTTTCCCTCCAAGGCGCAAAAATCGCCAGCTTGCTAGCCTGCCAATTCAGCCTCGACTTCTCCTCCTCCAACGCCAACTGCTCCTGCACCAGTCCCGCCACAGTGCCTCTGAGATACCTTGACCTAGTCGCAGCGTCCATTCTCACGGCTCGCTGCGAGGCTGCGGCAAGTTTCTGGTGATTCTGGAATGCATCGGTGCATGCCACTCTCAAGTCGATTGCTGCGGACAATTGCTTCGCGATGCGGCTCTTCAAAGCTTTGTCCAGAAAGGGATCTTCCATGATGAGTTCAAATTTCTTCTCGAGAAGTTTGATCATGTTCGGGTCGTCTGGTCGGACAGGGCTGGGGTGTGACATAAGGGAATCGAGTTTCAAGACGACGAACGGGCTTGAGATAAAAGCCAAACCAAAGAAGACTTTGCGTCTGATGGTGCGTGGACGGAAATAAACGCGTGCTGACATGGTGATGATGTTTGTCTCGGATCTGTGGTAGGTGTTTAGGGAGGACGTTCCCTTCTGTTCTGGCTTATATTGTGTTCTTTAGCAGCGCAGAAACCATTGGGTCAGCGGATTGGTACTTAAGTCGCTAGGCAGAAACATGCCATGGCTCGCTTATGCTTGTGCAACCACACGCCGGCCCAGCATTGCAGGGATTTGCCCAGCCACTCGATTCGCAGTACAGAGAGAACTGTCCAATATCCTCGTACACAAGAGCGGGAAGCATTCTTGATTGGCTTGTTGTCAGCACTGCAGGGGTCCGGCGTCAAAGTTGTGCAACGATGCGGACTTCGAAACCGTCTGTGTGCCAACGCCCTCAGCTCATCATAGACTGTCGATATGTATATTGACAGGAAGGCTTCCCAAAGTTGTTAAAGGAGGCCTGATGGAACTCGGGTCGCATGTCACTCGGCTAAAAGGCTACAAGGCTGACCTTCCTCCATGTCCTGCAGCATTCTGTTCTGTATGTGATCGATACAACGAACACCTGTTAGCCTGTACCTCAACCACAATATTCTCGACGCAATTGACACAATGTCTCCGGGAGCCTTGTGAGCAGTATGCGGGTGTTTCACATAGCTTGAGTGTAGATTCTAGCAATTGAGCATCCTTCCCAATCTAACAGTACAGCGTGAACGTAGGCGATCACGTATTGAGCACAGGTATTCAAGCTCGTATCACCAAACGCAGATACAATCGATTATGATGACAGGCCATCGCGTCAAGAATCGGCCAACATGTAAGAGGACTTCGTGCTTGATGTGACCAAAAATTCGGACACCTCGCTCGGACAGCGTGACCTCGTCTAGTGGCGCGGACAAGTGCAGCTTGCAGGCCTGCCAACGGTACTTCGTGACATTCCTCTTGATAATTGACTCTTCTTGCTTCAGGTCCTCGATCATCTTGTTGTATTGGCTCCGGTTCGCTTCGCCTTTGCACTTCTGAGCGCGATGGGCAACATCCGCAATTCTTTTGGTGATGGTGTAAGAATCGTGCACTGCGATGTCGACGTCGTGATCTGCCATCAACCGCTTGGTGGTACGATACTTTTGGCTGTCGTCCAAGGTGGGGTTTGCCATGATGTTTCTGACATGATTCTGACATGATTCTTGTGCTGTTTGACGATTGTCGCGCTGCCTCCTGGTATGGTTGTTATGTGTCGAGGAAATGCAGGTCTTGCTGCGATGGAATGCATCAAGGTCGAAGCCCGAATGGTCTGTGAACGGAAAAGTCCGAGAGATGACAAGTCGGCGCGTATAATTACTTTAGCGTCTTGTGACAGGTGAGTCGTTCATGATGTCGTTAGTAGAAGAGATACATAGGGATACCCGAAAGAAACATCTCTACCCCGACGCGCAGGCAGAAACGCCCTTGGCTCGCATATGCTTGTGCTACCACACGGCTGCACGACCTGTCATCAGTACTGCAGGGGACCCTACCTATGCGTCGCGGAGCAGCGTGTCGATACTCCAAGGCTGCTGTGTCGTTACTAAACGCGTGTTGTGAGAAACTTGTGTCGTGAGTCGCAACGAGTCAGACAGACCTGCTGAGCCAACATGAATTAGATCCATGGAGAGATGAGGAGCGCTGGCCGTCGTTGCGTATCGCTTGGCTACATGGCTATGCGGTAAGTGTTCGTGTATTGAGCTCACCGGTTGCTCTCGTCATGTAGTCCGACAAAAGCGGATGAGGAGCGGGCCGCGGGCCGTTCCCCGAGCGAACTAAGGATCTGGATCCGAGATTCTCGATCTATCACTTCTCCATTTGCGTGAAACTCTGCGCCTGCCACCCATTTTTCCCTTTAGTGCATTGTATATTGCTTGTACTCGTCCTTTCCTTTGGCGGCGTGCGTCTTCTTTCTTGCCAGTGGTGCTTTGCGTCACATCAAAAGTATTCTCCTGCTCGAGCACTTGGATTGAGGCATCACCACGGCGAAACCATGGGCAGCAAACGCAAGCACAATCAGTCCTCAACAGCAGGCAACGGACAGGCAGATGTGCATCCCTCTTCGAAGAAAGCAAAGGTCGGCCGGGATCAGGCCAATGCTTCGTCACATCAATCATCGTTAAGTAGCAAGTTGCAGGTGGCCTTGCCAGATGAGAAGCGCCAGGCACCCGATGCAAACCAGGCGTCGACAAACCCTGAGCAAGACGCGACTTCTGGGCTCAGTAAGAGTGCTCGCAAACGGCTCCGCAAGAGACAAGCGTGTCGTGAGGCGAAGAAGCCTCTTTCTGCCGATAAATCCGAGCAAGCGACCGCAGATGTCGATGTTCAGCGACCTTCTGAAAGACCATTGACGAAACCAGTCTCTGGCAAATCGAAGGTATCGCACATCAAAGCCGGCATTGTCAGAAGAGTAAAAACTCACGTCGTCAAATCTCGTTCCGGTCGACCACCTTCCGCAACGGTCGCCACTTCTAGCAAGAAAAGCGCTTCAAAGATTGAACGCAGCGACTCATTAAAGCGGAATCCCACCCTTCCGCAATCGAACGTTAGTGCTTCCCAAGCTACGACAAAGGCTCCTTTAAGCGCCAAAACTGGGTTTAGCAAGAAACGCGAACGTCGCAGACAGAAATTGGCTTTGTTGAAACGCGGCCAAGCCTCAAGTCGTGCGCCAACATCCAAGCCCGAGCAAAAAGATCTTGACCACGACGATCTCGATCAGACAGTCCCAACCTCTTCAGTAAATGGACCAGCTACGAAGTATGAGTCCCCGATCGATAATTCCATGCTGCAACAAATGACGCAAACAACACTCTTGCCCTTGCCCAAGAAACAGTGGATCGATGAGACTGAGCAAGTTTCACCATCTATAGATGCAAACCTACGAAAAGAAGTCACCCAGACAAGCTTGATGTCACGACCTAGGAAAGAATGGGTCGAGGAAGACGTGCCCGTACACGCGGGTGACTCAGTCAGCAACTCGGTGGATGGTTCAGAAGACGCTCCCGCCAATGCCACCAATGCATCGCCCAGAGCAGCTAAAGACCCCTCCGTACGTTCTTCATCAACTTCCTCTGCTCACAGCAGCCCATGCGCATCGCCCAAGGTCCCCCAGCCTACAGAGGTAGAGCGTCCTTTTGCGACAGTTGGTTTGCCTCCCATTACTCAGCCATCAGCAACACGGCCAGGCATCAACACCATCGCGTCATTTTCGCTTTCATCAAGAAGGCATCCGGTCGACGTTCTCGCCAAAGGTCGCAAGATCTCCGGGCTCAGTGGCATGCGGATGGATACTGGCAATGTCGGCTCAGTCAACAAGCCAGTCAGCTCGCTCAAGGCGAGCAGCGTGCCGTCGTACTCGGGTAGAGGTGACGTGAAATCAGCCTTTGCAGCTTTCAATAAGTTCGCAAACGGCGGCGATTCGTCTGACAGTGATGACGAGAGCGATGAGAGCGAATCCGAGATTGAAATGCAAGCCAAGAAACCTGCTGCGAGTAACGCGGAGCCTCCCCTTGTTGCTCCATCTGTTACAACCGAGGCGCGCGCTCCTCCAGACAACCAGGGTGGCAGCGCAGGTCAGCCAGACAGTACTGCACATACTGACAACCCTACCAAAAGTCATTCTGATTCTCCGGAAAGTAGCAGCGATGGCGAAACCTCAGCTATCGTGGACGACGACGAAGTCAGCAAAAGTCACGAATCGCAAGAAATCGATGAACGCGTCGCGGAGACATCTCCAAAATCTACTCCAAACGACTCGAACACTTCCGACGACGCACACGATGGCGATAAACATGCATCGACGGAGCCCCCGAACGACCCTCCACGTATGCTAGGCCAAAGAGACCTGCCATTGTTCAGCGACTTCAAAGCCAAGCACGAAGCACAACCCACTGAAGATTCCACCGAGCGTCCGACCATTTTTTTAGGGCAAGATCTTGGTGGCAAAACCTTCGGTTCTGGTCCCAGTCTTAGTCTAAACGGCGACGATCAGCTCTCAAGCTCATTGCAAGTTCCAATCGGCGACTACCAAGCCAGCCAAGAAGCGGACGAGCTCTATCGATCCATCGAGGATATCTCCCGCGAGGTCTTTGGTTCCACACGCACACTACCTGATTGTAAGCCTCTGCCGAATTCCTTGGACGTCACCACAGAACCCTTTGTAACGGATTTACCTAGCGGTCATGGCGTAGACCTTCAACCGTTGCAACAGAAGACGCCGGATAAAGAAGTGGCCTTGAGGCATATTGCACGCGGCTCGTCGCCGATGGTGTACATAGTCGGAGGCGTAGATGTGGCCGGCGAGGTTATGCCAGATGTTGAAGGCAATCGCCCCAGTGATGACGATGAGGAGCGCGATATCGAGGGCGCGCCAGTCCTTGTCGACAAGAAGGCAGAAACGGAACGTTACAGTAGCCCACAAAGTAGTCTGAGTACATTGACTGCGTCACCAACACCGTCTGGACGGAGTTCGGTCCCTGTACTGACTTCGATACACTCAGCTCAAGGCGACGCGGAGAACGACGAAGACCCCACCGTTCAGCCTCTCGATGACCTTGTAGAAGAAGACAACGGAGCGTTAGCAGCTGCCGAAAAGAAGAAGCGTAAAATGACCGGCACTAGCAGCAAGCACTTTTCGCCGCGAAAACAACCATCTAGGCAAATCAACACGTCAGTCAAAGATGAGACTATCGAAGAGATCAAGACTTCAACCCCCGAAGATCTCGAAGGCATCCCCAAACCAACCAAGAAGAAAGACACTGGCAAAACAAGCTCCTTCTTCACACCAACATCTTCCCCCGTCAAACCCACAGCGACCCCCAAATCCAAGTCCAAAACTCCCCGTGTCCCAGCAGGGACCTCGACATGTCCCGTTCCTCCCACGAAATCTGCCCACTTCGGCCTGATCCAAGAGAAACTCTGGCAAACTCCCTTCTGGCTCCTGATAGCCGTGACCTTCCTAAACAAGACTACCGGTCGCAGCGCGGTCCCGATCTTCCGCACTCTCCAAACGCTCTACCCTACCCCTGAAGACCTTTCACAAGCAAACCATGAAGATTTGGTAGAGTTGATTGCGAAGTTGGGCTTGCAAAACCAGCGGGCGAAGAAATTGGTGGGGATTGCGAAGACCTGGTGCGAGCAACCGCCGGCCAAAGGAAGGAGGTACAGGTGTTTGCATTACCCTAACAAAGGCGACGGGAAGGAATACAAGAAAGACGAAGTGATTGAGGAAGATTCAGACGATGAAGAAGAGGAAGGTGCTCCTTCAGACGACATTTGCGGCGCGCTGGAAATCGCCCACATCCCTGGCTGCGGGCCTTACGCTTGGGATAGCTGGCGGATCTTTTGTCGGGACGTTTTGCGTGAGCGAGCGGAGGATTACAATGGGAAAGGAGCCGCTAACTCTGAATCTTTTGTGCCAGAGTGGCAGCGCGTTCTGCCGTTGGATAAAGAGTTGAGAGCTTGTTTGAGGTGGATGTGGTTACGCGAGGGGTGGGTCTGGGATTGTGAGAGTGGTGCGAAGAGGGCTGCAACGGAGGAGGAGAGGACCGCTGGGGAGATGGGAGAGATGAGTTTTGGGGATGAGGGGGAAGAGAAGTTTGCGAAGGATGCTGCTGCTGCCGCTGTTGGAGACGGCAGTATGGAGGACGTGGACGTCCAACAGAGCGGTGTAAATGGAGATGGTGCGGGTGAGGACATCGCCGAGGGTGTCGTTGCTACCGACATTGGTGTTCCTGCTACTCCCGCCATGAAGAAAGCGAAGACTACTCGCTCGCGCAAGATGTCGATAGCCCGTCGGGAGCTCGACGTCGTGCCTAGCGATGAAGTTGAGATGTCGAAACTGAGGCGTTCACGGAGGAACAGAGCAGGTTGACATGCATCGATGAAACGGTGCCTTATCACACACTTCATATGCAATAGGAGATACATTACTGTAGGATGTGTTCGGTCCGACTAGCATGTGAATCGAAATGAATTGATTGATTCGATTGGGTCGATCCCCAACAGCTGGCAACAACGTGAGGTGAATTATGCAAATCGACTCCTAACCGCTCAACTCCATCCCAATGAATAAGCGGATACTGCAGTCATGCGATGGAACGAACCATCAACGTGTCTAGCATGTGGGCATTCAAAAATAACCTGAAGTCGATGCAAAGGCAGTCGATCTGTAGCGGCCAATGCACATCGAGCCCGGCCCGCCTCGTCATCGACTTCACCTCCAAATCTCAGGGCAAACAGTGGGAATGTAGATCTTCGCTCCATGCGGAGGAGCATGCTGAGAAAAGCTTAAATAGAGTACGTTACCTTGCAACCTGACAGTTTCAGATGGAGGATGGGTCAATTGCGAATGATGATGATGACGAATGGTCGACATTGGCTTCTTTGTTATCCGAGAAAGCAGAGGCCTCTCTTCGGCCTTCCAAATTCCAACACCTCTGAATCTGGTTCGACTCAACGATGTCAGCGGCGTCTCCTGACCACTTTGGATTGACGGTTTTTCTGGACCGATAGGCACACTGCAGCATATTCTCCTTTGCGAAAAGAACGTGTAGGTGTGGCAGTTACCAGATGGCACGCAACAACTGTGAACATCAGAATCGATCAAAGAAAGCCCGTCTTCCTTGGTCTGGGCCTGGCTCGAAGCGATATCCAAATGCAGGCAAGCTTCAAGCCTTCTTTCTGTCTCAGATCTTGAGATCTGGCGCCCCGGACCATTCCTGCCCACGATCGAAAGTTTATCAACGTTACTCGTTTGGGGGCTTGCGAAACACGTACCTCACATCGAAGGGGTCTGGAAATCTCGAGATCTTTGTCAGGTCTGGGCGGGGATAGGTCTGTGTGGCTGATTGACACTCCCTGAACGTAGCGGTGGGGTGCTTTCTGTGGCTCGATGATGGATGTGGAGGACGCGAGGATCCCTGGCTAGCCCTAAGGTAGCTTGGGGATCACGAGGTGAACAATGGGGAGAGGTGGTCATGGATGGTTACACTTCTTGTTCGCTTAACTACTACAGCTGTGCGTATATAAGATTGTCTGGAAGTTCGCTTTTCAATCCGACCCAAACAATCACAATCCACCGACTTCGATCCAACTTCAACTCGCTCTCACACTCAACAAAGCCCAACTCGAGCCAACAATAACCACCCACACAACCTCAATCCATATTTCAAGGCCATCATGGACTCTACCCAGAACAAGCGCACTTCTACCGAAAACCGCAGACCCGTACGTTCAATGCTCCCTTCATCTCACTTAATGTGGAATACATCTAGAACCTCCGACTAACCATTCAACCCAACAGTCCGGCGAGATGTTCCAGAAGATCAACTCCATGAAGCGCGACCCCGCCAACGACAGAGCGGCCGCACGCAGAGCGAGCTTTGAGGAGCAGTCAATCCCCAAGGGCGCCGGTATCCTCGGTGACATGTGGAACAAGTACACAAGGGGAGGCAAGTAGGGTCTTGTTGTGACCTGACTTGAGCTTTGTCTCTGGGCTCGGAAGGATGTACTGGCGTTGGCATGGGATTGGTGTTCCGGGCTTTGACTCCCTTCCACTGTTCGATGGATTTATGACTACGTTTTCGTCGATAACGAATTAATGAACTGTTAAGATGACTGCTTTCGCTCGTGGTCTGCTCGAGTCGTTTAAGAACCTTGTGGTTCAGATCTAGGTGCACTTGCGGTGTTCGTTGCTATACCTTGATCTGATCCCTTTGGCCAAGTTGTCTCTGGCAGGCTCTCGACAAGCCGGATTGCGTAATTTCATAGGCCTCTTCACCCGCAACGTCTGTAGTGACCTCTCACACAACCTTCGACCACGCCCCTACAGTCTGCTTGGTAATGGAAGTCGAAGTCGAAGTCGACACCGCCATCATAGTCGCGCTAGACGCATTTGGTAGGCTAGACAGCTCTCGCATCCTCGCATCCCTCCCAACAGCACTACCCAGTCTATCTAGCTCAGTAATAGCATTGCGGAGCACTTGACATCTGCTCGCACCTATACGTGGCGCCATTTGATACGATGAGACCGTAGGACATGCCGCGTACTATATACATACCAACATGTCAACTTTGGACAGCATCAGTTGGGAACCACATATCATTATTCGAACCCACAACCCGCGACAGCGTCACTGCGTGTGTACGCCGAATGGGGATACGGCAGCCGCGCGGTGTGTGCCCTTTCGATTCATCTAGTTTCTTGTGAGTCACGATGCCCATAAAGGTACAGTGCACTTGGTTGAATCTGGAGAAAAGTACATGTATACATGAAGGAATCCTCTGTCTCTGTCTCAGGGGCGGAATCAATCAGCTTTCGTAGGACAAAGCAAGAAAAAATGAGAGAGTACTTCAACAAGGAAATTGTACAATGCCCGATGAATCAAACGCCGACGCCTCGCCTCGGCAGTCTCCATGATATGCGCAGAGTGGTATCGTTGAAGGAAACAAAACAAGTTCACTCACAACAGAGAATGATCCGCCCGACAATGCCTAAAGAGGAAGTAGGAAATCCAAAATATAGTATGTGTTGATATTCTCCATCCTCCTGTCCTGACCAAGGTGGTTGGCCAACAAAGAAAGTCATCAGTTGTCGCTTCCTTCCGTTCCCCAGCCTGTGAGTTCTAGGGCAACGTTAATGATAGTGGTAGTGACCCAGAGCGCAATAAGCGCAACGCCAATGCGTTTGCTGAGAACCCATTTGTTGAGCGGCACGGCGATCAAGAGACCGACCAGTGTGACAAGTAGCGTGAAGCCTGTGACGATGAGCGTCCTGCCAACTTCGATCTGGTAGGATTTGTATCTGAGCTCCGAGCCAGGATGTTTGTGCTGGTGATGGTGTGCGCCGGTCACGAGAATGTACGAGCCGGACAGGCCGATGCCGAGGAGGATGTTCAGCATGGGTCCGCCGAAGCAAGCTGAGAGCGCCATGACCGGGTAGCCGAGTTTGGCGACAGTGATGTCTGCAACGAGGTCGCCGAGCGAGTTTCCGACGGCGAAGATGGTGAGACCCATGATAGCGTGGCTCATGTTGCAGATTACCGCGAGGGCTTTGAGTGCGCCAACAACTTGGGAGGCGATGGTCGAGATCCATGCAATGGATACGACGAAGCCGGCGGCCGATAAGAGGGCGCGGAAGTAGTTCGGGCGGTGGGTCGCGGAAGTTGCAAGGAGGAAGGGTATCAGCAGAATGGTGGAAGCGAGCATGCTGATGAGCGAAGGCAGTACGAGCCACTTCGACGGAAGGTCCGAGGGTGATTGGATCCAGAAGGACAAGACGCAGAACAGTGGAGCGAGATAGAGTTGTGTGAGGACGAGCCAGCGATTCCAAAGGTTCGGATCTGGTTGGTTCGAGACATTGGGAGGACCAACGGAAACCTCACTGAGGTCGTCAGGCGTGGCCGACAAGAGGCCTTGCGATTCCATGGTATATTCGGCGTTCTCCTGGGTGCCGTAATTGTGGCGATAATGTTGCTCTGTGGTCGTCACCAAAGACGCCATGGTTTCCCGTCCATTCACACCTACAGAGGCACTGTGGTCGCGCGAATGTCCTCCTTTAGAAGTCATCGAACTCTTGTGCACACTATGGCTGCCGTCAGGCGTAAGTAATGCGCTTTGAGATCGCCGAGAGTCGTATGATGTAGGCTGCACGAGCACCTCGTCTTCGTTGTCTTTCTCGCTCTCGACGACGGGAAGCGTGACTGTCAGTAAGAACACGCTAGGAGCGGCGACGACACCGATCATCTTCTCCCAGATGCTTTTGTCGTGCCAATGGTAAATGGTGGGGAACAATGTGGATATGAGAACGCCTGGTGCTGGGAGGATCTTGTAAGGCCACCACCTAATCGGCCTCGAAGGATTCTCTCGCTCTGCGCTTTGTGACACTGGCAGTGATTCTGGAGACGCCATGGGTGGAGGCATACTGATGCTGGGTGGGCGGGTCGATGTTGTAGAAGTCGGCTCCCAATACACAGGAAATGGCGAGGAGCTTGGCGTAGACTCGCGCGATCGGCGTTCACGGGGAATGTCGATTCTGGGTAAATGGCGCGCCTGGGGTACCATGCGAGGTGAATGACTGTCACTCTCGGTGGAGTATCCTGAGTATCCTGAGCGTCCCGACATTACTGAAAGACTGGTGTTGCTGCGAGATCGCGCGTGGAAATGGTCCGACTGCTTTCTAAACGTTGCCTCAGCATCGGCGACCCTAAGGTGATCGGACTGCTTTCCATCTTCCTCATCTTCTTCGGGGACCTCCAGAATAGGGAATGTAGGAGTAGGCGCAGAGACCTCGACGGATGGGGTATGAGGAGCTGAGTGTCGGCCTGGACTTGGAATGTCCAATCGCGGAAGGTTCATTCCAGCTACGCCCGTATGCTCAGTACGATTCCAGTCGCTTTCGTCTAGTCCCCTGTCTGGCAATTGGATGTTGGGACTTTGCCTTCGGCTTGACGCGTCACCCGCTGACACTGCTCTTCCTCGAGCAGGCGCGGACTTCGGAACTGCCAGGGTTGAGTTCTCGACATCCGGAGCTGCGCTTGTGTCGATGATAAGCTGAGGTGGTAATGGCCTTCCAGATGTATCAGGGAGCGCCGAGTCGCTAGTCTGGTCGAGGAGGTCAAGATCAGGAATGTCAGAGTACCTCGTATCCAAAGGAATAGTCTGTATGTTGCGAGATTTCTGCAGCGAATTGAGGACGGCCTGGAATTCGAGTGCGCCAACAAGAGAAGGTCGGACTGGACCAATCGTGTTCCGGCGAGAACGGACTTGTGGTCGGGATAGACGCATGTTGCTGTTGAGCTCACTAATCCAACGATCGCGTGCTGCTTCTTCCTCGTCCTCGTTGGGCTCTTCTTCGTTGGGCGTAGTCGGTCCACGTTCTAGGGCCGCAAAGTCCTCCCTGGATGCGCCGCGGGACATGCTGGGCCAGATAGTCGCAGAATCGTTGCTCTCCGGATCGTCACGGTATTCTTGTTCCAAGTCCAACTCGTCGCCTGGTGGTAAGAAGTGGCCTCTGGCAGCAGCCTGCTTTTCTCTCTCGCGCCTTCGACGACCGATCCACCAATGCCATGCAACCACAAATCCAACGTAACAAAAGTAGTAGATCACCATGGCAATGCATTCCCAAAGCTGCAATCGACCGTCCCAGAGAAAAGAAAAGCTGAAGCCTGCTGCAACGACGAAGAAGCCAACATCTCTGACGAAGCTCTTGCGCGCAACGTGAAAGGGCTTGATAAGCGCCATGGACCCTGCGACAACGGTTGTGATGAAGACAGCCGCACCCATTAGCTCTCCCACCGCCAAGCTGCCGCTGTTGGTGCTCATGGCGGCGAATGTCGAGAAGACGTCCGGACTGCCATTGCCGAACGCGAGCAATGTCACGCCGGCCATGCTTTCGCTCATTCCCAAGATGCTCGCAATCGTGCTCAGGTTGATACAGAAGAAGTCGCTTGCTGCGATACCAATGGTAGAGAACAGCAGCCCAAGCCAAGATATCAGGATTATGAATGCGACTGGTTTGGCGTGGGAAAGCCTGCAGTAGAAGAGGTCCAGATATGTGCCGAAGCCGCCCTCATCGTCGGGACAGTGTTTCTTGATGAAGCGACACTGATCCTTGCTCTTGTGTACCTGCCGGCACCGCTCTTCCTCGCTCAAGAATATGTTCACATCTCTGCGTAGCAATGACTGCTCCGAATAACCGAGGTCGTCGAAATCCTGACGGGCGTACGCTGCGCACGCGGCTAGCAGCAGACCGATGGCAATGACCAGATAGAAGGCTCGCGCAGCGCGGTAGCTCTTCCTCGCGGGCGGTGTGGGCATGCGTGTGTGAGTTGTCCTATTCGGGCATGGGGATTGCATGTCGCGTCCGAGAGTGGTAGAGTGGCTGGTATTAAGGTAGGTAGGGAAGAGGGAGAGGGAAGGCCAGCCCTCTTAGGTGGAATGGTGGCAAGCAGAGTCAACAGCGGTAGTGAACATGACACTCACGGCATATGCTACAGACGAGGCGCAGCAGTGGAGACGACGTCAAGGTCAAACTGCTACCACATGGGCGGTGGGAAGTGAGGGAGGGATAAGGTTATCCGCCTCTATCTATTAACAAGATTCAACTTGGCACACATGACGCTGCGCTTGGGTGATCTCCGAGGCGTGGCTTCCATCTGGCCAGAGCCGCACGTTAGAGTTTAGTTGTGTGGGGTACAGCGCGGCTGCTTCCGCCTCTGTTTACATCTCGACTTTCCAATGTCAATCCAATTTATACATTCATTCAATACACCCTATCACGCCCGAAATTTACACCATTATCGACGATACCACTCGCATTCACCAACAATAATACCACGATACGCGTCGCTTGCGCGTCTACGACTCAGCCATGCCGCGCGTCCGCGCCTCTGGGAACCAGCCGTCCGCAGCATACGCCTCGCCTGTGAAGATACCTCTCAACGATGACCGATCCGAGAAAGCAGCACGGCTGCAGTCGCGACACATGGCTCATTCGAAACAACTGGATCAGTTAAAGGCAGCAGCAACACCGTCCAAGAAGCGCAGATCGCTAGGCGTAGAGGGACCCGAGACGCCTTCGCAGGATGATGGATTCGGCGTACGGGGCGACGCTGTCACGCCTATGAAGCGTGTGCCTATCCTCGCAAATTTCGAGGAGTGGATGAAGATGGCGACGGACAATAAGATCAATGCGAACAACAGCTGGAATTTTGCGCTTATTGATTACTTCCACGACATGAGCTTGTTGAAGGAGGGAGACCAGATCAACTTCCAAAAAGCGAGTTGTACGCTTGACGGCTGTGTCAAGATATACACCAGTCGTGTAGACAGTGTTGCGACCGAGACTGGTAAGCTGTTGAGCGGGCTGGCAGACAGTGGAAACAAGAAGCGCAGGGGAGATGATGCAGATGCGGACGGAGAGGACGGCGAAGAAGATGAGGAGGGTGAAGATGGCCAGAAGAAGAAGAGCAAAAAAAAGACAGCGCGCTCGGCTGAAGCTACACTGGTTAACTCGTTCGAGCAGCTAAGGTTGAAGAAGATGGAACTGGAATTCTCGGTTGATCCGTTATTCAAGAAGGCATCAGCCGACTTTGACGAGGGTGGTGCAAAAGGCCTGTTGCTCAACCATCTGTCGATTGATGGCACAGGCAGGATTGTGTTTGACAGCAGCGACGATGCGAGAGAGGCTGAAGAGTCCAGGCACGATAGCATGGAGCCGGAAGGAGACGAGGAAGAAGCGAAAGAGGATACGACTCACGGTGAACCGGTAGACGCAGACGGACTCGTCAACATTGCCTCGCTTGGTGCCCGCTTCTTCCCAAATCTCGACATCCTGGATGAGCAAGACATATGTCCATCTCTCAAGGCGTTTGAATTGGGAGGAGGTGACAACACATCTGATTTGCCCTTTTTGAAGGCTCCCGAGAACTGGCGAGACGAACATCCTGAGCCAACCGAAGACAACGACGACCACGAAGCAGAAGGATTCGACGGACCCGCACCTTTCGACAACGACGACGCAGGACCTATAATGTTTGACGACGAGGTGGAAGTCGGTTTCGGCGAAGGCGGCGAGGCGTGGGCAAAGGACGCTGCGATACAGCCCCAAATGCGCGTGCACACTGCATCGGGAGATGGAGGCGATGAGGGCGGTGAAGTTGGCACGTTCGATGCAGACTCCAACGCGTACGGCGTTACACTCCAACATCGCGAACAAAACGATCACGAGAACATTCTCAACTACTTCGATACGGCACTACACAAGAACTGGGCTGGCCCTGAACACTGGAAGATTGCTCGCATAAAGGAGGCGAACAAGCCCGCTGCTCCACAACGAGTCCGGAAGGAAAAGGAGCCTTTCGAAATTGACTTCACGTCGCCCATGACTGGCGACTTGGCGAGCATGCTATACACAAAGGCGTCAAGTAACGCAGTGATTTCACTGCCTAAGCGCGAATGGAGAAGCAAGACCCGCAACCTCCTACCAGACGACAAGCACTTCAACTCAAAGGACTTGCTAAAACTCTTCCTCAAACCCAAAGCTAAGTTGGGTGCCAGAAAGGGCCTCAAAGCAATTCCCGCCCACGAGGAAGTCGACGAAGCGTACTGGGCAGCCAACGGCGGGCCTCCACCCAAAGCAGAGAACGAAGTCCAAGGCGACTACGATGCGAACTTCTTCGCGGACGACAACCTCCCCATGCCCGGCGACATGGACGATGATTCATTCGCCGACGCACGAGAGGCTTTCTCTCCAGATCTTGACGACGCTGGTATGGCTGCTGGCGGCCCAACCGGGCCTGGCATCGACGCTGTGGCTGGCAGTGCAGATCCAGCACAAGAAGGAGCCTTTGGCGCACAGCTCGTCACACAAAGCAGAAGACTGCGGCCCGAGTATGTGCAATACGCGCGTGTGGCGAAGAAAGTCGACGTAAGGCGTTTGAAAGAGGAGATGTGGCGAGGCATTGGCTTCGAAGAAAGGTATGTCTTTGCCGCGGCGTGGAAATGAAAAACGCAACCCTTGCTCCTAATGAGAGGAACAAAAACTAACTGATGCTTGCAGAGAACATCCACCGATACAACAACAACAGAAACCCCAAATCCCTACTCTCCCACAAGACGCCGACGGCACCCTCATGTTCACCGACATCATGAACAACCTTTCGCACGTCTACCCCAAGAATCAACTCGCCGACATCTCGACTTCGTATGGTTTCATCTGCTTGCTGCACTTGGCCAACGAAAAGGGATTGGTGATTGAGAATGTTGAGGGGTGGGAGAACTTGAGCGTCAAGAGAGATCTGGAGGCGCAGATTAGCGAGGGTGATATATGATTCGATTGATACCAGCATTATGTATTTCACGTTTTTCGACGTTTCCTCCCGGTTTGATGGAAACAGAAATTCATGGCGTCCGGTCAAAAACTTTGTTTACATATACTTCGTTGATATCCAACCAACTGATCGATAGGAAGCCAACTACGAATCCATTTTCGGAACCCCTTTAGTCCTACTTACACCTTCTTCCTCGCAACCCAAAACTGCGCCAGATAAGCATTCCGCGACAACGACTCGACATCGCTCGCATACGGCACCTCCTTGCCCCTCACCCTCCCATCAAACTCCATCGGCTTTCCACAACTCCCCTCCTCACCATCCCCATCCGGCATCCCCTCAATCTCAAACCCCAAGTCCTCCGCAACAGCAATAACCTCGTCCATCGACAACTGCACCGCCGGCGCAGTCCCATACAACAGCGGTCCGAAATTAACCCACACCCCGCCTGGCTTCAGCGAGGAATGCAGAGTCTCGAGGTAAGTGAGGATGTTAGGCGCCGTGTCGAGGAAGAAGTGCGTTACGACAGCATCGTAAGTTCCCTTTTGGGATTTCAGAGCGGTGGTGAAATCGCCTTCTACCAGAGAGATGGGAATCGTGTTTGTCTGGGACAAGGAGAGAGTGGCGATGTCGTCTGGGAATTCTACGGCGCGTTTGAGGTGCGCCGTTGTGGCGCGGTGGGACCACCAGTCAACGTACGGGTAGATTGTGGCGGAGTGCTCGTTGTTGTTTGGAGTTGCTGTGTCTGCTGTGAGGCTTGTGAGGTAGTGGTAGGCCATGTTCATGGAAGGGGACATTTCGTTTAGGGTTACGGCGAAGTTTCCAAGGGCGGCGATTTCGTGGCCTAGGCGGCCTAGACCTGAGCCGGGGACAAGGACATGGATTGGGGTTTGACTCGACCTGGTGGCCACAGGGAAGGCTTTTTGTAGAGTCTGGAGTACGCAGGGGTAAGTGGCGTCTCGCTCGTGAGCGCCTTCGGTCGACCAGTCACGGGCGAAGTGTTTCATCGCGTAAAGAGTTGTACCTTTTTGGTAGTTGGTGTTGTTGGCAGTGATTTCTTGGACGAAGGCTTCTAGTTCGGGTCTCGATACGCCGTAGTATTGGAGGTTGTGGGTTAGGATGTCTTCTGCAAGAGCGGCGTTTTTGAGAATCAAGTCTTCGACGCTGTTGAGTTTGTTGGTGTAGTTTATTGTGCGCTCGAGGGTCTGGGAGATGTCATTAGCATGGGAAGCATTCAATAGGACCTGAATAGAACCGGAAATCTTGGGGAATATTGTAGTTACCGATCTCTGGTTACGAGACAGTTTCTTGTAGCGTTTTCGCCAAATATCGAGCTCGCTTGTGCGTTCTTCGCCGTACTGTAGGTAGGCTCTCATCGAGTTCATTAGACGCCATCGTGGGTGGTTGCTGTTCCATTTCCCTACATCTCTTCGAAGATCTTGTAGTAGCCGGATTGAATGTTCCTAAGGCAGTGTTAATCCGTCTGATAAACACTGATTGACATTGAATATGGTGAACGAACTGTTTGTTGCTGGGCGAGTATCGAGTCCGCCTGTATCGTCGTATCGTTGTAACGAATCGCGGCAGCAGAGTTCGCACTTGGAGACCACAACGATGCATAAAAGTCAGTCAGCCGATCCGAGTAAACCGACAACAGTAAAGGCAAGAGGAAAGCTATTGCAAGTATGATGGCTGATCGCAATGGGTTGTAGGGTCGAGCCGACATGGCTTCAAGCTGGGTGCGGTCGGAAGACTGGCAGTCAGTCGAGTGTAGCAGTGGACTGATATGTAAATCACGACCAGAATCCGGTTGAGACATGAAGACAGTAATCTTGGCCGCTATGGACCGAGTAATTATTCTGCCAAGGTTCCAAGACCGTTCGCGACAGAGAGAAGCGTGACCTTGATGGACACGATTGAGGAGTTTCGCGAAGTTCAAAGTGGGTCTTGTCAACTTTCCCCTCGACTAAATATTCGTTAGCGAAGAGGACACATACCTAGCCTTACCAAAGTGACTGGCGATGCTGTGTTCAGAGCGAGTCCGTGGGAAGAGTACATGGCATCGACAAGATGAAAGCGATTATTCTCTATGTCTCGGAAAAAGGTTGATTAAGTCTCTGTACTGTCCATTTTGGGAACAGTCCCTGGGCTGTCACCCAAGACACTATTGATATATGAAATATTGGGTATCTTTGCTTAGTCGTCAAATGAAAAAGAAAATCCTGCGATGTCACCAGACACTCTTGTCCTGCTTCTTCCACGCGCTTCCTGGGCTTCCTTGCCACCCGCTCGCGGGCTCCCTAGATCGAATGCTGAGCTAGAGGCTGACGCGAGCTGCATCTCATTGCCAATCTTGACAGCAATGGCCTGGTCGGTCATAGACCTTGAATATCTTGATGATGCTGGGCTCAGTGTGGCCTTTGTGGATGCGCCACTCGGAGAGTAGACACCTGCGTTCAGAGTCTTCAGACTTTGTCGGGAATCCATCAGGCTGATGTGTCTCTGGATGGTGGATCGCTGCTTTTGAGGAGTAACGGGCACCTTGTCGAAGTCGACGCTAGCGCGTTGCGATGACATTGGGCTCTCGGAGGGAGATGAGTATTCAGTCGCGGGCGTATCGCATCCGTCGGCCATGTAAGAGCGCAGAGAGTCGAGCTCGCTGGAGTATGTAGTGGCTGAGTTGGGCTGATCCACATCAGATCGGCGGGCGGTGAACGCTGCCTCGCCCACGACCCAGGAATTACGCTTCGCTGCAGCATCTTCATTCACTTTCTCCAGCCGCTTGAAGTCCGCTGCTGTAGTGTGCAAGAGGTCAAGGCCAAAGGCAGAATCGAAGTGGCGCTCGTTCAACGTCGGTTCCTCGGCAACATTTTGGAGTCCAAAGTCGAACTCTTGCCATGGGTTGTTAAGTGTGGTAGTGCTCGTCTGTGCAGACATATCATCTGCTGTGATACCCTCCAGGTCATCCAATGCTTCTTTCCGAGAAGCCTCCATGCTGATTCCATACCCTGAACCGACGACCTCGTACGAGTTCGCTCGGCGATGCTTGGGAGTTTGCACCGACTTGCGCGAGCTGTTCCGCCTTGCCATGCTGAATGACCGTTGCAGCACGCTGACGCCTGAGCTCACGCTGGTGCGTATGGAGGCTGTGCGGTTCAGACGGGAGACCCTGAGTGGTTGCGGCACCATGTCCAAGGCATTCACTGAGCTACGTCTCGAGTTGCTGAAGTAATCGGTTGCGTTGTCAGCTTCGCAATCCGGATAGATCGAGATGTGCCCTTCGCTATTCGGGCGCGTTTCGTCCTCAGCTGGAGTCAATGGAAGTGGTGTCGTCAATTGAAGATCTGGAACACAGTCGTTGGTCGCGTCGGGCGTTCCGTCGTCCTCGGTCTCGTCGCTGTGCCACTCCGGCGTTCCTGTAGTCAGAACGCAAAGCGAATACGACGCTAGCTCGGTGTCTTTCACGCCACTGGGCGCTTTTGTGATGCTCTTCAACATCTGGAGACCTGCATATATGAGCAACCAGCGTACTTGGCGAGCTTCTTGCACTGTGACTTTCTCATCAGGTCTCAGTCTCTCGAATCGCCGGTATTCCAGTACGATCGGCCGTGCGGCTACCTCGTTCGGAAGCACATTGGTGGCGTCGGCAAGCGCCTTTCTGGGAGGCATTTTCACCTCTGTTCCTGAGGCCGTACGGCCTAGTCGTAAGCTGCGCAGAGTCCGTTGTGCGTCGATAGACCGTTTGGCCGGGGTATACAATGGTAACAAAGGAGATGGGTGTGGGAGCGGATCGCATCCGTGTCGTAAATCGAAGGCTTGAGTGTTTTGTAAGCAGCAAATACCACCATTGGCATTAGAATCGTTTTGCATGCTACGGTCTGAAGTAGTGTCTGCGAGAAGGTCGTAAAGGCTTTGAAAGTCATCGCGCATGTCGTTCCACATCCGCTTGTTGTAGGGTTCAGTGCTGCTGGGTGGGAAGTAGCCAAGCTGTTCCATGTAGAACGTCTGCAAGAAAGTTCGGAAAGCATCTAAATGGTTTCGCGCCGGCTTCGTGAGACCTAGGCGGTTGGCGCTGAGTTCGTCTTCCAAGAATGACCCAAGGGCCCTTGTCACGCGAGACATGTGTAGATCCATCTCGAGAGACGCGCGTGTCACTAAGGCTTTCGTAATGTTGCTGAGCTCGTGGTAGTCAGGGCTCAGGTCCAGTCGTTCATGCATTCCGACGCAGTGTACAAAGGCGTTTGTCCAGAGCTCTTGGATTTGCGCCTTTTCGGAGAAGTTCAAGATGGCGGTGGCGTGGGCCACATTCTCCGCAAGAGACAGGTAGCCCTGCTGATCGCAGTAACTTAGCAGTTTTGCAGTGGCGTCCTCTTCGGGTAACCAGGCTTTCGTTCTCTTCCAGAGCTCCACAAGGGCTTCCCCAAGCTTCTCACCCACCAAGGCTTGATTTGTGAGTAGAGCAAAGAAGTTCCGGGTCGTGATGTGATACGCATATGCCTGCTCTCTTGACAATGCTGCTGGTGCCGGTACAAATAGTTCGTAAGTGTCTGCTTGCTGAGATGACGATGCGCCCGAGTCGTACCCACTGTCCGACATCGGTGATGAGCTGTGGTTCTTTCTTGTCGGAACACAATTGTCAAGCAAGGGAGAGCATCTCGATAATTGGATGGTGGCGAGCGGCACTTTCAGACTGGGAGGGCGTTGCGATGAGCCCATTGCATAGAAATGCACATGACAATTTGCATCATCATCCCAGAGATCTTGATCCTGCAAATCGTTAGCGATGTGTGAGGTCTTTGACATTGAAGCGACACCGACCTTTCGAAGACAGCTCCACTGGCGTGATGTTTTCTCCATTCCGTTGAATCTGCGCGCCTTTACTTGCACCCTACCAACTCGAGTGTCGGAAGAGTCCATGGTCAAAGAATCGGGTTGCATCCTAGATATGAGGGCACTGCGGATTCCTTGAGAGGTCGCAGCTTTCCGAGTAACCTATAGTAGAAAGGATGCGTACTGGGCCAGCCAATGTACGCCCTTCAACGTATCGAGAGGTGGCAACGTATTGGGAGGTAGCGCCAGGATTAGACGATAGCTGCTGAGTAGTGAGATGGGGCCTACGCAGGCGTCCCAAACCGAAGGTAGACTTCAGAAGGTGTCTAGGATCAGACAGGGAGGGGTGGAGAGGCGATGATAGTTAACATAGCCGGCGCAGCAAGGGTCTAGCGTGATGGACGATGGTGGATACATAGGCTGCGGTGGGTTCACGGGCTCACCTCCAGAAAGTGCACCAACCTTAAGGGTGGACGGGCCCATGAGCACATCAGTGGCCGGCCATAGCGTGGTGATCGGACAACCAAGTGCCGGTTAGCGATGCTGTAGTATCACGGCCGCAGTATCTTCACGCCAACCGTTCGGAAGGCTGCGACGAGACCTGGGCTCCGTGCATGCTCAGGCGTGGAACGAACGACATGGCCAGGGTGAAACGGCGCGCGTAGCTAGGCTGGACGGGGACCTGCAGTCAGGCCAGCTAGGTATCTCCTCGCGGTGGAGAACACAAATCTCACGCGTGTCCGGGCGCGTACGAGCTGTGTGGTATACCGATTCGGCGGACTCCAGGCCTGCAAGAGTCGATGATGGCGCAAACAGAGTGCGAGTCAAAGGCCTTGCTAGGCAAGCTCTGGAGAGGGCGTCATCAACCATCAATCAACGGAGCTGGTGGCGTTCATCCAGGCGGGACTTTTGCTGCACATCCCAGACGGTCCATTGCACATGGTTTGCCGGGTCTCGGGAAGCACTGAAACAAGTGCTCAACGTCCACGCTGCCTGCACGTTGCCGGCACGACACGTAGTCCAAGAGATGCCACCTTCGCAGTAACACACCACCAGTTCTGAGTCAGATACCGGTTGTCGCGCTTCCAGCACGGCTTCACGGTGTGCCCATGCATTTTCTTTCCCTGAGAAAGGGCTTGCAAAACCAGCCTGCAGTCTCTTGCATGTATCGTCATGCCAGGATCTACCGTGCCGTTCGAGTGATATATTGATTTATGGTTCGTCACCATTACCAGACTCCAGCCCACCTACATGTATTTCCCGTCGGATCGTGGGGATGGAGCCGCCGAGTACCTTAACATTCAACAGTCCACCTAGAAGAGAGAACACGTACTACGCACGGCATGTGCAGTAGCGAGGGTGATACAGCGAGCCTATCTGCATCGTCGGTAACTTGGTGCAGGTGAGATTCGGAGTATAGCGCGTTGGTATACGCATTCAAGACTCATAAAGGTGGCTTGCGTATACGATTCGCGGCACTGCACTGCACATGCATGCGCTGTACCTCAAGCCTCGAGAAGTATAAGCGATCAAATTATCGTCGATGCCGTGCTACCTGAGCATCGAGATATCACCACCACCTACCGACGATGATGATGGAAGCGATGATAAGTGATGATAGCGATGATAACGGGTTGATGTATGGCTATCGCTCGCCCATTCGCTGCTGCCATCGGATCGCCCCACGACATTGTCCGGTTGGATCTCTCTCCACTCAAAAAGCCGCATCCACACATCCCCGCGCATTGCATGTCGATCCGGCGCAGGCCTTGCATTCGGAATCACGCAGCCGACATGCTGATGTACCGCAGTTCGATATCTTGTTTGCTTGCTTGGAGCTTGCCTTGCTTGCTTACCGCACCTGCCTGTTTGTAAGTTGTAACACCCTCGCACCACTCTCACTCGGGACTTTTGCTGGTAATCACCACTGAAACAGTCTACACGAACCGATCATCGCGCCAATTCAATAGCGAAGACGCCGTCGGAATCTCTCTCGCAATTTCGCTCCCACCGCGGAGCAGTGAGGGGGTTGGCAACGCTCCAGCCACCACCGTATCCCTGAAGAATGGTCGTTTTCGCCCTGTGCAGATTATCGCAAGATCTTGCCACCTAGGGCATATTGAAAAATTATCAAGAAGGAACAGATGCATGAACTCGTAGGTATGCATGTACATGGGTGGATATTCGCCTCGACTCGCCTACTGTTCAACGTAATGCAAGCATCGGCACGTAATCATCGGCTCATTACTCAACTCAAAGCGGCCGAAGCTTACAACATCTTCTCATATTCGGGTCATCGACGCAGCAAAATCGTCAAGCAGTCGCGAGATCAATAATGATGCGGTAGCTCCTCTCATTTCTATTTTGCGCAAGACGTTGCAACTACCCTTTTCGGTTCTTCCAGTGCCACACCAACTCGGCAAAGTGAATTCTAGCGTGATGACGGTGGGTCCTATCTCGGATCGACTACTTGTAACTAAACTATCCACTCAACGACTCCTGGCACGAGCGTTTTTGTTATACGACTTGACTGCTGGCGATCCTGTGGCGATACTCTCAACTTGACAGTTAGAGTGATATTCATCCTCACGTTACTAGCTCAAGGAAAGTCATCACCATATGACTAGCACGGGACAAATGGTGTTCTGTTTGCGACTTCTGCTTTCACAGATAGTGTCAAAGGCTTGCATTCCCTATCTGTCGAGCCTTGCATTAGCTTGGGAGAATGGTTTGATATCAAAGCGATTGCCACGGACGCGATTTTTATATCAAAACAGCTAAAGTTTGCTGCAGATATCCATGCTTCCACACTCCAGGTACCTTATGATCCGCTCGATCTACACAGTGAAAACGAACGCGCCTTCACTTGCGTTTGCTACCCGTTTCCAACTTCTATCAGACAAAGAAAATTGTGCAGGCCAAAATCTACATCACATCACTGCAGCCTCCCATGTTCGAAAGACTGCATGTGGAAGCAAACATGGAAGCAAACAAGAAGGCAAGCACGTGGCTCAAAATGCCCAGAGCTCGAGCTGTCACAAGATAGCAGTCACCGTCCCTTCTTGACAAGGGCCTTCCTCCAAAACTCTATTCAAAAACACCAGAGCACCAAGTCCCACAACCAACATCACAGTCTCCATCCACATCCACATCCAAAACTAAACCAACATGCCTTCCCAATCCTCCAACAGCAACGGCGGCTACTCCGTCACCAGCAGCGGCACCAACTCCCAGGTATGAATACACGGCACCGCTTGGTGCAATACTGCACATCACAACCATACCGTCGAACTCCCTAAACCCGAGTGCCGCCACTCTCGCGATCTTACTCCTCTCAACGACCCAAGCTGATCTCAAGGAACACACAGGGCAACAGCTACGACAGCCGCGACTACGGCTCGTCCGCCAGCAACCAGAACTCCTACCACTACTCCAACTCCGACGGCAGCTACTACTACTCCAACCCCAACGGTAAGAAGCCCTCCACGTCCTCCCTTGGAGCCGGCTGCCATTGCGGAACCTTCGCGCCGTTCGCTTCCCATTCGAACGAATCGCCTGTGAAGTCCGCAAAGCTAAAGTTTCCTCGCAACCGCAGGTTCCACGTACTACAACAGCGGCACCGGCCACAGCGAGTACACGCCCTCCTCGTCTTCGTCGGGTGGCAATGGCGGAAAGTGAGCGGTGAAGGGAGTTCGAAGCAGATGAGCGGGTGAGCGGGCGAACCAGAGGATGGCAAAGTGTTTGTTAGCCACCTCTCGATCACCATCAAGACATGACATGACATAATGTCCTATATTATCCATCTTTCCCGTCAGTCAAGCACATACGACCATAGGTCAGTGAGAACTGGGCATCCCGTCCGCTCTGCCATACATAAGCACTGAACCGGGCGACTAGTACTAGAGTGGGTGACCATCTGGGAATCCCGCCTGTTGTATGTTTTGCCATCTCTTTTGCTCTCTCATCAAGAAAACTTCGTTTTCGGTTGCGTCGATTGACATGACGAGGCAGGCATTTGATTTAGAATAGCCTAGGTAGACTGCATCAGTGCAACAAGTTTTTCGATGGTAGATGTATAAGAAGAGAGGCCCCAACGACGACGACGACGATGATGATGGTGGTAAAGGCGTGGGTACATTCCCTAATCGATTCGCGATGCCTGAGTTGTAGAGGTACCCATTCTACTATCGATGCTATACCTAGATTATTGTACCAACTCACAGCCAGTCTCCCATTTACCCACCCCGAGCGCTGCGAAGCGCATGTAGGAAATCTTTGGGATATTATATGTGTGCTTTTTCCTCCCTTTGACCGTTTCCCCTTGCAAGTTTCCTCACGATTCCATCCCATTGCCAACTAAAACAGCGCCAACGCAAACCCCCATCACAAGACAATACACCAGACCAAAAAAGCAAAACATCCATCCATCACACCCGTCCATCGACCTATCCCAATTAAGGTCGCCAATACTTCCAAGCACCAGGATCATTCCTCCCACTTACAAGCGCCTCAACGCCCTCCCGCCCCTCTGTCGTCAAAAACATGTCCTGATGGATCTCCTCATCATTGATGATAGCCGGGTACAGAACTCCCACGCCATCGCCGCCCAGAGTCGTTTCGTACCGCTCGAAGCCTTCTGCCTTGAGCTGATCGAGGAGGGTTTCCATCGGGGAGGCCTTGCCGTTGATTTTGTCGTTGACGAGGGGTTCGTGGGCTGCTTCGCCGTTTAGTTGTGAAGCATCGCCGTTGCTGTTGCCGTTCTGAGTAGGAGGAGTGGGTTTGAGCAGAGTGATAGCACAGCCACCACCGCCTGCTCCGGTGAGTTTCGTCCAGCCGACACCTGATTGGTCGACGAGGTAGCGTAGGCGTTCGAGTTTGGGGTGTGAGACGCCCAGGGCGGTCAGCAGGCCGTGGTTGACGTTCATGAGCTCCCCGAGGTAGGCAATGCTGTCCGGGTCTGTGGCGTCGAAGTCTTCGCTCGAGATGCAGTCGTGGACGCTGCGGGTGATTGCGTCGATGCCGTTGAGGATCGAGTCTGCTACTGCTGGGTGGCGTTCTTTTAGAAGAGCAACTTTGGCGACTTCGGCGGAGGTAGATTTCGGTTGGAGGGTGTTTACTAGTAGGAGGGGGAGTTCGGGGAAGTCGCGTAGGACTTTGACCATGGGGGGTTTGGTGTAGTCCTTGCGCTGGAAGAGGACGGCGCGGCCGTTGGTTGCGACGGTGTTGTCGACGCCGCTGGGGGTGCCGTGGATGGCGAGCTCACCAACGAACGCCCATCTGTTGATTCGTTCGAGTTGTTCTTCGGCTTCGTGGCCCATTTGGTCTGGATGAGGGCCGGACAGAGCGCGGGATTGGATGAGGAGGGCCGCAGAAATGCAGACGCTGATACTTGCACTGCTGCCCAGACCCGCCGCGATGGGGATTGCTGATCGCAGCGCGTAGATACATGCTGGCGAGTTCTCCGAGCCGAGCGACAGGAAGAGGTATAGGAACGACGACGCCGCAGACATGTGTATTTTTCTGGCCTCCGGGCTGGCCTCCGGGCTCACATTGGCGATGTGTGGCTGCATGGCAGCGACCAATTCCTCGTCCAAGCTCGTGACCATGTCGTAATATCTCTTCTTCTTATCCGGGTGCGAGAAGCTCTTCCATGGCAATTCGTTGATATTCCACGTGTGATCGAGGCCAATGTCGGAGAACTTCAGACTGACGGTCCGTTTTGATTTGCTCAGGGTCGTCACGAGCATGTATGATCGCAGCGATATGGCGGCCGCAATGGCAGCCTTGCCGTGGACCACCGCATGCTCGCCGTAGACGATGGTTTTGCCCGGCGCAGACACGAGGAAGGGCGGCGCGAGCGGGTTGGAGAGCTTGCGGTCGTGCATGGGTATTCGGGGGGTGGTGTGGGTTTTGGTGCCGTTGGCGGTCGATCCGTTGGTCGTGGGCGGCGCGACTACTGTGACATGTTTCGACTGCGACTGTGGTCTCGTGGTGTTGCTGTGTCCGTTGATCCCGTTGACATCCTTCAGCACACCATTTACCTGCGGCGGGGTGCCATTGGCGTATGACCCGTTCATGGCGAGGGTGAACCCTGATCTCGTGAAACCTTGTTGGTGTTGATCTTGCTGGGCGAATGGCTTGTCAAATAGATGCGTTGGAAGTGTGTCGCTTGGTTGAATCTTCTTGTCTGTTCTGAGCTCCTGGTTGGGTGTGGTAATCAAGTTTCCCAGGCTCAGGCGGGCAGACGACATTATCGTTCGATTTCCTGGACTCGTCGCTGGTGGCTTGAGCTTTCCGGGGGGGATGATGTGCCCCTGCAGCTGCATGCAAGCCGAAATTGCCGCCTGTCGATTCGCTGATCTTCAATCCCCAAGATCCACCTGCCGGTCTTACAAGGCCAAACAACTTCTCTTCCCCGTATGGTGCTCGTAAGAACAACATGTTGGTGTATTTTAAGTGTGTTGGACACGGTCTTGATTGCTGATAGGAGTCCAGCTTCGATATTCCGATTCATCACTAAAGAGTTCCTTTGTTATCTTGTAACGCAAGAACAATCCTAAGCCCTACTGTGTCGTCTTAGAACGCCTCCTCCATGTGTAAAGTCTCCTCCTGGATCTTCACATCTTCTCGTATTGTCAGTTTACAGCATTCTCTCCGCCGAATGTAAGTCTCTACTCCCTGTGATCCGGGTGACAAGTCCGCTTCACCTGTTGACTTTGATCAATGACACGAGGCTTTATCGATCAAATGCTTCATCGATTCGCACTTGATGTGGTGGTCGATAAGTCCATCGAGGTTGACGGAGTCAACTAAAGTCCAAACTAAAGTCCAGTGATATAGATCATTCAGCTCATTCGAGTGCTACAGGGCTCGTGCTGCGATTGTCAAGCACCCAGCGCCATCTATCGATCTCCTGGGTCGAACCCAACCCGAGTTTCGATTACCTACCATATAGGGTTAGGGTTGGGGTACTTACATATTCTGTAATCCACTTCGAAGCGACCCATGTCGTTCCCAATACTTCATCGTGGCGTATGGAATCGCTCGTTGATGACACTTGAAGATGTCCACTGTCATGTACCTGGTTGGTAAAGCTGGTCGTCGATCGGCTCCCAATATCCGCAGGAATGGTCAAATATCACAGCGTTGCAACGAGTGCTCCATGGATGAGATCCAACCATGCTTCGATCAATCACTTGATGTATCCGCGAAAAGAACAAACTGTTAGTAGATGCATGAAGCTTGTATTATACATGCTATCGGGTTTCCCGGTGAGGTTTGTCACATAAGAATAAATGCTTCTATGTAAACGCCACTATACTCAGCGCGAGGCGTCAACGCCTCTGAGTCTTTGTACTGCAGTGGGTGAAGTTCTACTGGTGACAGGCTACACAGCCTTTCGCGTTGATGCTTGTTGGGCTTCTAGCTCGCCACGTCCTCGACCAGTGTGCTTGTACCAATACACGTGTAGATAACTTTTCGCGTGTCAATCTACTTTGATGACGAAAACATCGAGGTCCATGGCTACTAGCCACCGAGCACGTTCCTCCAGATAAACTCGTCAATGTAGTTGAAGTAGCCCGGTTCCGCCACGCTGCTGTTGTGGTCGCCGTAGGGCAGTTCTTTCCATACGACGGTCTTGGACCTGCATAAGCGGAAGAGCTCTTTCATGTGGCTGGGTCTAAGGAAGAGAGTCAGTACGATCGCATTCATCTGGTAGGAATGAGAAAATCAAGACTCACGGTACGATCTCGTCCTGCAACCCGCTAAGGAAGAGCACAGGAACAGAAGTGATCTTCGGCATCATAACCTCGCTCCGCCAGTACTCGTGACAGAAAGGCGTCAACCATTTTGCAACAGGAACGGCGCTGGGGATCATTTTTGCGATGCTCAGGAAAGTGTTCTCAAGAACCAAACCCTTGATGTCGCCCGCATCCTGGTTCTTGGAGACTAGATCAATCGCAACAGCACCGCCAATGCTCTGCCCGAAGACAACGATCTTGCCGTTCTTCAAGTCTTCGCGCGAGCGGATGTAGTCGAGCCCCGTCTGCGCATCGATCACGAGACCTTGCTCGTTGGGCGTGCCGGTGGAAAGGCCGTAGCCGCGATACTCGAGCATCAGCACGGTACAGTTGATATCGTTGGCCAGGACGCGGCCTATGGGCAGACGATGACCGATGTTGCCTGCATTTCCGTGAAAGAGGAGTATGGTGACAGGGCGGGCTTGGGCTTTGTTGGTGGGCCGTAGGAGGAAGGCGCTCAGAGTTTCGCCATCGGGGGTTGGGATTGACAGTTCTTCATGGTCGTCGAGACCGTATTCTGAAGGACGGGGAACCTGTGTGCGGGCTCCTGGGGGGATGTTGCGTGGGTAGATGATCTCGCTGGGGATAGATATGTTAGGGATGGGGTTGGGTTGGATTGGCGAGAACATTCATGTGTACTTTTGGTAGTAGTATAGTGCGGCGCTGCCGAGACCGAACAGTGTTGAGCCGGCATAGAAGGGGTATCGAGCCCAACCCCAAAGGGCGTCCATTGTGATGGCGTTGGTCGATGTTCCGGTGCTGTGTACTGTATGTGATCGAAATTTGTCTGTCTTTCAAGTAACACAATTTTTTGATGCTCAAAAAGATTCCTCTAGAGCAATCAACGTGAGCACTGCAAGTGGACACGACCAGGAAAAGTGTTGGTTTGTCTTCCAAAAAGATGGCAGTCGTGGCGCGAGTTTGTACCTCTTGAGCACGGGCCTGGCTCTCTGACGCGGAGCTCGTCGCCTGCTGGCGTTGTCTTCGGTCCAGCACTTGACCTTGGAGCATCCATCGAAACATCACCGCCTCAACTCTACCACTATACCACGAATCACTCAAAGCTTTACGACAATCCTACAGCCACTCTTCCAAGAACACTCCATCAGCACAAACACCAATCGCAATCATGGTGCAGTCAACTGGCATGCTCGGCGAGGGTAGGCACATTCATGAGCTCATGATGGGTAGACGAGTACATTGGACTGATGATGGTAATGAGCGCAGATGGCATTCACGTTGACATGGGCCACCTCAAGAGTGGAGAGGTCAAGTAAGTGACAATGATACATTATTCATCAAGCGCACAGTCAGCTAACTATGCCACAGCCTCGGAACCTCGATGTATGTTCACCAACCCACAGACTTCAGCACACCCACTGGTGGACGAGCGTAAGCGACTGACAGGTCAATAGCATGGCAATCAACTTCAAGGACGGCGTGATCCTCGGCGCAGACAGCAGAACGACTACCGGCGCATACATTGCAAACAGAGTGACGGACAAGCTCACACAAGTACACGACACCATCTGGTGCTGCAGATCAGGCTCGGCGGCGGACACACAGGCGGTTGCGGACATTGTGCAGTACCACCTGGGAATGTACGGAATTACCAACGATGAGCCACCGACCACACAGACTGCGGCCGCAATCTTCCAGGAGCTGTGCTACGACAACAAGGATGCACTGAGGTAGGGAGACAATAGCTTGTTGAGACGAGAGGCATCATTACTGACAAATAGTGCAGCGCTGGCATCATCATCGCAGGCTGGGACCACAGACACGGCGGACAAGTCTACTCGATCCCTCTCGGCGGTTCATTGCACAAGCAGGCGTACGCGATCGGCGGCTCTGGTTCAACATACATCTACGGATACTGCGACGCGAACTGGCAAGAAGGCATGACTGAGGAGGAGGGAGTCAAGTTCGTCAAGGGCGCGCTCCAGGAGGCGATCAAGTGGGACGGCAGCTCTGGCGGTGTGATCAGGATGGTGGTGTTGACTAAGGACGGCGCCGCGAGGCACCTCTACCTGCCCGACAGGAACTACGACGGTCCCGGCATGGACAGGCCTTGAAGTGGTTGAAGCGTAGGAAGCCGAGTGGACCGCGTGGGGCTGGAGAGGAGAGAACGATACCACGCCTACGGTCATCACCTGTACTTATATGCACATGCCGATGGTAGATGCCTATTACTGGACACAAGGCGCCGTTCACTTACGGACGACTTGAGCTGGGATAGGTTAGCGCGGGCACGTGGCTGGCTTGCGCGTAGCGAATGGAAGCTTACGACAGACAAAATAAAATGCGAACCTTAAGACAACGTTGGCGGAAGCTCTCATGGAAGGACCTAACGTGGATTGACGATGATGTGTGTTGGTATTGATTGAAGCCGCAAGTAGGATTTTGGAAAACGTCAAGACGTGTCAAAGTCTACGAACCACATGTATGTACATGTATACAACCCTCGGGCTGTTATCGGAGAGCTGTAGGTAGGCGATACATGACAAGGATGGAAATGACATAATTAAGCTCTCGGTCGGATTCAGCCGAAGATTGGGTGAGAGGCTGCCGGCGCCAGTGCCCGCCAATCCCAACGATGAAGGGTCAAAAGAGAGAGGGCATGAGGGCGTGTCTCAGTGGTGGTGGTGGTAAACTCGTCAGAGGTGTCCGTGTGATTTGATACCTGTAGATTGTTACCTTCTTCATCCTCGTCCACCTCTTCCCTCACCCCACCACGTCGACACGTCGACACCAAACAAACGAGACGACGAAGACGAAGACGAAGACGGGACACGGGCGCTGTCCAATTTGATTTGAGTACAGCGCAGGCGCAGCAGGACAATCTCTCTCTCTGCCCGGCTATTGTACCTATCTCTCTCTCTCTTCTCTTCAATCATACCGTACCGTATCTTTCTGGCATGCAGGTGAGTGCAAGATACTTTTCCTTTACCTCTCCCCTACTACCTGGTAACCTGGAACCACCTACCTACATCTTCTCCACCGTGGACGAGCAAGCGCCCGGCGTCTATCTCGCGCGCCTGCAGCACAGCATTATTATCCGCCCCATGCATGTGCATTCTACCGTCTGTCTGTCTCTACCTTCTGCATGCCTCTCTTGCATCTGCCCTCTTCAACCTGACGATCCGCCTGAGCGTCACCGACACCGCCTCGTCCACTCCACCTCCGCAGACCCGCCTTCCTTCCTGCGCCCACGACCTTCGACTCTCGACACTACTCACTCCGTTGCTGTCTCTGTCTCCCTGCCCTCTGTTCGCCAGACCCTGCTCCGTCTCTACTCCGGACCTAAGATTCTCATCTCACCCACCCACCCGACCCAAGCAAGCACTCCACGCACAGCCAAACACGTAGCTTGACTTGACTCGGCCTGACTCGACTGTCTGGACCTTACTTGGCTTTCACATGCACGCCTTCGCCTCTCTTTGCTTCACTGCTTGCCCGCCTCGGCACCTCACACCTGCCCAACACCGACAGCCTTCCCTGCTGTCTCGGACCCTGCTACATCGGACCCCTCTATCACCACCAACACAGCCACGCACCTCACTGCCGCCCACCAACAACTCATACTAATCTTCACTTTCCTCTACAGACAGCTTCTTTGCCAGTAACGGCGTAAGAGCTACTATGGGCTCGGTCGTAATCGACGCGGTAAACTCCTTCTTCGGCCAGAACCCGACCTACTCCCACTCCCAAACCGCCTATCACGATCCTGCCCCGACACGAGCGCGAAACCCCTCCACCAGCCCGAACCCGCCCAAGCGAAGCCGGACGCCCTCCCGGACTGCCGCGTCCATGTCACAGAGGACGCCAAGTGCGTCTGCCACCCAGCACGTGCAACGCAACGATGCGACACCCTCACAACAGCACGCGAACAGTGCAAAACAACCACCCTCAAGTCCTAGCCTAGGCCCAAGGACAGCACCACCTAGCGGCGCTCCCACGCCTGCCGTCCAGCCAAGTGTCGCAGATGCGAGACCCACACGGAGGAAGATCAAGGTGCGGGACCTCGAGCACATACAGAGTTTCGCGACGGAAGACATGGGCGCATTCTCAGAGATAAGGGATCGCAGTCGCTCCTCACGAGGTGCGGACGAAAGTCCACAGTACGAGATCAGCGAAATGAAGGTCGAGCATATCATCGAAATGGTGGCTGGCCTGCTGACGAAGATTACGACGACCAACGATCAACAACACGAGCACTTGCACCGCCAACCGCCGTCGCTGGACGGCGCGATGCACCTCAACCCTCAGACGAGCAGCGTTGTGGCATTCCACGGAAAGAATGTTCCGAGCATAACGATCCTGAGCTACCTCACGAGAATCAACAAGTACTGCCCCACGAGCTACGAAGTTTTCCTGAGCCTGTTGGTCTACTTCGACCGCATGACTGAGCGCGTCAATGCCGGGCCGATGCAGAGCCTGAGAGAAGCGAACGCGCAAGCCTTCCAGAAGGACAAGAGCCGTCGCAATTCGGAAGAGTCCCTCGAGTCAGCAAACGATGACGAGATGCAAGGTATTGAGAACACACCTAGCTCGGGAGGCCAGACTGCCACACCTCCCGCTTCAGGCGGCATGGAGAAGGCGGTTCAATCTGGTGTGCCTGGTACGCCTCACAGCAAACCGCAGCAACCAGAGTCACCATCCGACGCGCCTGCAATCGATCCCTACAACCTATCACACTTTTTCGTTGTCGACAGCTTCAACATTCACAGACTGGTCATTGCTGGCGTCACTTGTGCTAGCAAGTTCTTCTCCGACATCTTCTATACGAACTCGAGATACGCAAAGGTAAGGCGATATGCAAAAGCACATTCCATTGATTCAGCTAACGTTTATCCCAGGTTGGAGGACTTCCTCTCCCCGAGCTCAATCACTTGGAATTGCAATTTCTACTCCTGAACGATTTCCGACTCTCAGTGCCCGTCGAAGAGATCGAAGCCTACGGCACGATGCTCGTTGAGTTCTATGCACGTGAGGTGGTCGCCCAACGCAAAGCCGCAGACGCAATGCAAGCCCGTTCTCTCAGCGAGAGCTCTGAGGATAGTGTCAGCACAGTTCGCGCCGCGGAATGAGGGAACGGCGTCAGAACGCACTGTATACCTGATACAGGTGACATTCAGTTGCTACATGAGCGCTCAATACACGCGACATGACGGTGTGGCCTCATCGCTCGACCATCCGATCTGCCATCGACCAACAAACCAGCTGCCCTTTTTTGAGATCTTCTTGAACCACGCTTAGATCGTTACGATGAAACGACACGCGCTTTTCAAACCCACATCCAACCCCTCTGAAAGTCCTCACATCGCATCGCCTATCAAGGCGAAAGTCAAATAGACGACTCGCAATTCAAGCAAACCCTTCCAACAATCAACTCACTCATCCCTCGACCCGATCAACCAACCTCGACTCATACATCACCTTTGATGAACTCGCTTTTGCTTTTTTTTTCTTGCGACAGTGATCTCATCGTCCTCGTTTTCCTCGTCGCGTCGTTCACGGTATACCCATAACGTCGACTTTTGCCTGCTTTTTAATGCTTTGCTCTTTGCTCTTTCTTCCTGCTTTTTCCCCCCTTTCTTCGTGCGCTCTACTATTCCTTTTCACCCTTCCATTACGAGAATGTCTTTTTACTAGAGAATGGGGGTTTCTATCCATCTACTACTATACATGGGAGCGTTGCTTGTGTTTTTGTTTCGGATGCTTTCCCACGCCTGCAAGGACTTGCGAAAGGAAAGCACTGTAGGTGTGGGCTGAGATAGAGAGCTTCAATGACTTGCTTCTTCTTCCTCCTTGCACCTCCGATTCCCCAACTGCCTCTGTGAAGTGCGCTGTTGGCCTGGTTCGTGATGCTAGACCACAGGCTCAACGTACGGATGATCCGCATGATGCAGTTGAAGTTTAGATTTTCTTTGGTCTTATCGATGTTGGATGTTGGATGTTCCATATTTCATTTTTCTTCCCCCCCACCCCCCAAAGACATGTTTTTTTCGGGACAAAGTTTGCGGATCGTAGCATCGGCTGGCCTCTGTCGCACATGACGCGCGACTTGATTCTGTATACATGATTTTTGCATACAGCAGTGTCACCGTTGTGTTGACGGCTGCGTGCAGATAGACGTACGCGCGTTGTCGAGACCGAAGTGAAACGATCTGATCGATCGTCTTTTGTGAAGAAGAATGTCTTTTCAGTCAGACAGATCGTTGGTTTGTCATAAGCAAAGTCTCTTCCAACATGGTCAGTAGTTGTCTCCCGATCGCCCTACAGACAAAACGTTGTCGATGTTCCCGATCCGGCGGGGTTGGTTCCTCAGCAGGGAGGAGTAAGGCTGTTTATTCGTTTCGGAAGCACGGCTCCCTCGCCCGGGAGCGCCGCTAGAATGTGCCTGCCGAGTCTAGTGCAGGAACTAACTGCTCAATCTGACAGGCGAATGACGTTTTGGCTATGGTTTTGCTGTGGAGGTTGGGTTTGCGGTTTTTTTTCTTGTCTTGTCTCTTCTCGTACGCCAATCTACAGGTACTTGAGTTACGCAAGCCAGTGTGGTCGTGTTGATGAGATAGCTACGGCCACGGGCGGATGGCAGTGTCTTTTGTTATTGTAGTACCACAGTCCACCGGGGTCGGCTACAGTGCCTTACTGTATCGGTTCATTGCTGACTGCTAGGTTGCTTGCTTGCTCCAATCGTTTCTTTCGTCACAAAGGAATCCCTGCTGGAGCCTTGCTGGTTTGGTGGATTGCTAGTTTGGCTAACCTAACCTAACCTTGTTGTCGTGCAACGGCGGTGCGAGACTCTTCTCGAATATCACCGCTGTTTCCTGGCAGCCAGTCGAGCGCGATCTGTGCCATGGTATTCATGTAGCCTGTTTTCCACGTTACGATCCGTCCCCTTCCATCACACACTCTTCACACCTCGCCATTTCCACGTGCCGACCATTCTCCTTCCAACACCCATCCATCCATCCACACCTCACCTTACCTCCACGCGGAAAAAGGGCTCGTGCTTGTCGTGCTCGTGCACATGACCTCACACTGACTGAGCAATTACCTACCTTTACCTCACATAACCTCAACCCTACCCAACCCAACCTCACATCGCATTAGTCCTTCTTGTCCTCCTTTGACTTGCCGCTTGGATCCTGCGCCTACACGCCTATCCCTGCAAGTGACGGTTTGTTTGCGCACTTCAGTATCTATCTCGCATCACACGCAAACACACACGCCTGCCCACCCGATCACCCTCTCCAAGTCGAGCTTTCTTTTCTTGCTGCGACTTACACCACACCTCAACCCACTTCAAAACTCACACGACAACCTCCCTTGCGCTTCCACCTCGCGTCGGCGGCACCTAATTCGACTCAAACCTTCACTACAATCATCTTCACTCGCTCGTTAGCTCGCGCGGCGTGACTGTTTCCCAGCAAAGCTCACTTCATCATCAGAGTCTGACTAAAACTCACCCTCGACTTCATTGCCACCATGGCAACTACACACTCCGTACAACTGTAAGTATCCTCATATGCACTGCTTCAAAACATAAATTCATCGATCGCGCGCTGACCTTTGTCACAGCTTTTTGCCCGTCACCATCGACTTCCATGAGAAGGAGGCGAGGGAAGCTCGCCCCAACCCGCCACAGCGCGTGGAGAGCAACCAGGGCTTATCATACGAAACCCCCAATCATGCCAGTGCGCCCAGCTTGTTGAAAGGCCACACACCTCCTCGCACTCCCAAGGCCGAACATGCGGAAGACATGTTCGCGCAGTTTGGCTCCGAGTCACAGGGTCTTCACTCCGCCGCCACCCCGGGTAACACTCGTCTGATGCGCAGCGATGTCCACCTCCCCGAGTGGGGCCAGCAGGGCATCTTCAACCAGCCAAAGTCGAGGGCTAAGCCGCTTCCTTCAAACTCCATTCTCGACTTTTCTCAAACGTACGACGATCTACTGCGCCAACGCCACAAGCAACCGAGGTCTAGGGCCCAGTCGCACGCCGGTAGCCCCCTCGAGAGCCCTTTCAAGAACAAGACCTGGACCGTCGAGCCTGCCGTTCAGGGCAACGGTGGTCTTACCAACGCCGCCCGCGAGGCCGCTGAACAGGTCGGCTTTGACATCACCTGGGTGGGCACCGTTGGCTTCCCCACTGACAGCATCCCCAATGAGATCAAGGAGGACATCGAAGACACGCTTCACAATGAGCACAACTCGTCTGCAGTCTTCGTCAAAGATAAGGATCTCGATGGCCACTACTCACACTTTTGCAAGACGATCCTCTGGCCCATCTTCCACTACCAGGTCCCAGATCACCCGAAGAGCAAAGCTTATGCTGATCACTCATGGAATTTCTACTTCAACCTGAACCAGGCCTTTGCCGATAAGGTTGTCTCTACCTACAAGAAGGGCGATACGATCTGGGTTCACGATTACCATCTCTTGCTTGTCCCCGGTATGATCCGGAAGAAGATCCCAGACGCAAAGATCGGCTTCTTCCTCCATACTGCTTTCCCGTCTTCGGAAGTCTTCCGCTGCTTGGCCAGACGCCGCGAGCTCCTCGAAGGCATGCTCGGTGCCAACTTGGTCGGTTTCCAGACCTCGGAGTATTCTCAGCATTTCTTGCAGACGTGCAGCCGCATTCTTACTGTCGAGACTACCGCTGAAGGTGTTCAACTCGAGGATCACTTCGTCAATGTCATGGACTGCCCCATCGGCATCAACCTTGATGCGACGAACCTTGCGCGTGGAGCCGTCGAGATCCCTGATCTCATCGATGATATCAAGAAGAGATGGCAGGGCAAGAAGATCATCGTTGCTCGCGATCAACTCGACAACATCCGCGGTGTCCGCCAGAAGCTCTTGGCATACGAGCTCTTCCTCAATAAGTACCCAGAGTGGCGCAATGAGGTTGTCTTGATTCAAGTCGCCACTTCTACAAGCGAGCAGTCCGAGTTGCTCGCTACCGTGTCCGACATCGTCACTCGCATCGAATCGACGCACTCGACCTTGTCCTATTCGCCTCTGGTCTTCCTCAAGCAGGACATCTCATTCAACTCGTACATCGCTCTGCTTACCGTTGCAGACACCATGATGATCACGCCTCTGCGCGACGGCATGAACCTTACTGCTCACGAGTTTATTGCCTGCCAGGATGGCGCTCGTGGCCAGAAGAAGCATGCCCCGCTCATCCTCAGCGAGTTCACTGGAAGCGCTTCGGTTTTCGGCGAGTACCCACTAGTTGTCAACCCTTGGAACTACCAAGAGCAAGCCAGCGCCATCAAGACCGCCCTCGAGATGAGTGACGAGAACAAGGAGAGTCGATGGAGGAACTTGCACAAGATTGTTGCAGAACAGACGGGTGGAAAGTGGGCGCGTAGCCTCTCAGAAGATCTGGACAGAGTCTACGATGAGCGTGGAACTCGCGACGCTGCCTCTGTACCGCGCCTGTCAGTCCCGCAAGTGAGCGAGAAGTACAGGGCGTCTTCGCGTCGTGTCTTCATCCTCGATTACGAGGGCACACTCGCACCCCACCGCACGAGCTCTGGCATCCCCCTCTCCTCACCCCAGCGCGTTCTTGACGCTCTGAACGAACTTCTCATGGATCAACAGAACATCATCTATGTCATGTCCGGCCGCACGCCCGAAGCACTGGCCTCCGACTTCCGCACCGTGCCCAGGCTCGGCCTGATTGCCGAGAACGGCTGCTTCGTGCGCGAGTTCGGCGACGAGAGGAAGAAATGGATCGGATTTGCGGACAAGGAAGACATGAGCGAGTGGAAGTCGGCAGTCCGCGGCATCCTCAAATACTACCAGGAACGCCTGGAGCACAGCTTCATTGAGGAGCGCCACTGCTCCATGTTCTTCCGCTTCAACCGCGTCGATGACAAGGACGCCGCTACCCGCACCGCTGGCGAGTGCTCCGACCACATCAACGGCGCCTGCAGTGAGATGGGCATCCGCGCCGTACCCATCGCCAACGCCGTCCTCATCGAGACCATCGACCAGAGCAAGGCCAAGGCCGCCGAGCTCGTCCTCAAGCGCCACCGTGACGCCGTCCAGTCCGACGGCTCCGCTGCCGCCGACTTCCTTATGGTTGCTGGCGACGACCGCGAAGACGAAGTCATCTTCCGCTGGGCCAACGAGCTCGCCAAGTCTGATGCCATCGCCAGCGTCTTCACCGTCTCTGTTGGTAAGAGGAACACCGAGGCTTGCTCTACTCTGACCCAGGGTACCACTGGCTTACTCTCGGTTTTGGGACGCTTGGCGAAGATCTCGGGCGAGAATGCTCCTGTGGATTACTTTAACAATAAGTCCAAGGCTTGATTCTGCCCGGAGGTCGTTGCCGCCTCATTCCGAGGGATCATGCATCATCGCGCTTGAATCGCATTACTGTCAATTCCCTCACGGATCTGCGTCAAGATGATGCTCGGTTTGCATCACTGTGAAGGTGTCGCGCATCATTACGCTCAGATGAGGCTCGAAGAGAGAGAGAGGTCTCGCCCATTTCCAGCGCCGGCGTTTGGACATGGCTTGACTTGTCTTCTTCCTCAGCCTCTTTCTCTTCAACCTTTGTTTCCGCACCCCAGCAATGGGCATTTGAGCGCATCGACAACCTCTTTGCTCGGGTATTTTGGGAGGCTGCATGAGCTTTACCTTTTGCATATCCTGGTGTCTCTGTTACTGCTGTTTTTCTATCTTTTTGCTAAGCGCAGCCCTATACCCTGGAGTCGCGAGACTCATTACTTTAGGCTGCGCTGGTTGTTAGTTCTACTGGCCGAGGCGTTGGGTGGTTGTTTGACTTGTTTTATGTAGAGTAGCATTAGATCGCGCCATAGGGTAGCATGAATGAGAAGGTCTTTGACTTTGAACTTTCCCGACGGTTGTGGAAGTGTTGTTGAAGTAGGATGTGTGATGGTTTTGTTGTACTTCAATCGTGATTGTCAAATGAAAGAATGCTACTATATATACACACAACCCCTAACTGCCTACTTGACAACGTCAAACTCCACTCGGTGACAATGGTTCCGCGCACCAGTCAACGGCTGGACCTCTCCATCTCTCAGCCTCGCCCTAGCGATAACCTCATGCCTCCCAACCCCTAACTCCAACCCAACCCTAAAACCCTGCCACCCAAACTCGACCCTCTCCTCCACCACCGCTTCCACCCACGTCCTTCCCCCATCAACACTAACCCCAACACCCTCAACCCCCTCACACCCCCAAGCCCAGCCCCTAACCTCCACACCCTCCCCATCCCGAACCACAACCTCCCCAGGCCCAGGCCGCACAATCATAGAATTAACCTGCAACCCCCAAACCGGCCTCGTCCCACCCTTGGGATCAGGCTCATTGTAGAAAACCGTAGTAAAAGGCCCCCCCGCCCTCTCCCCTTCAACCCTTATCTCCTCAGCCCACTTGACACTATTCGTCCCAAACCACCCCGGCACAACCAACCTCACCGGGCCCCCGTGCTCGCTACTCAGCGGCTCGCCGTTCATCCCCCACGCGAGCAGGACTTCCGGCGCCAGAGCTTTCGCCAGCGGTAAGTCTTTCTGGTAGGATTTTGATTGGACGCCGCCGAAAGTCCCGTTGTCGGGCGCCGAGGCCCAGATGAATTTTGCGGTGGGGTGCAGGGGGCCCGCGTGGGAGAGGAGGAGGTGGGAGAGCGGGACGCCGGTCCAGGTTATGTTCCCGATTCGGTGGGGGTTTGTGGTTGGGGGTGGGGAGAGGGGGGAGCCGTAGCATTCGTGGGTTGAGGTGAGGGTTTTGGAGGGGAGGGATTGAAGGTCGTGAAGGGTTAGGGTTAGGGGGTTGGTTACGAGGCCGGAGATGTAGAGGTGGTATCTTGAGGGGTCGAGGTGGGCGGTTCCGAAGTGGGCTGTTTGGAAGAGGTGGGCTGTGGGGGTGTGGTAGGTTGAGAGCGTGTGAGGTGGGGGTGGGGGTTTGAGGTGGAAGCCGTTTGGAGAGAGAGTTATGAGGGCGGAGGGGTTGGATTCGGGGTTGAGGCTTCTCGTGTCTGGTGGCAGACTTGTTGGCTGTATTGATTGGGGTGAAGTGATGACCTGGGAGTTGGTTGTGGATGTGGTCAAGGTGTTGTCTCTTGATGCTGGTTTTGATTCTGGTTCCTCCGGGACGACAGCCTCGTTTGGTTCCGCCGGAGGTAACATCGTTTACGGATGCTGGGAATCGAATAAAATGTTATCGCCACTCGTGTCCTGGTTTGAAGTTGTAGGCCTAGCTTTCTTAGCTACCGTTGCGTTGTGGTGGAATCAACGGCTCTTGTTTGCGGATATGATAAAGTCGGACAGAGATCAGAAGTAGAAATGGAGGACAACAGTAAAAAATTACATCAAACGCTACAATGATGACACTATGTTAACGAGGAGGGTATAGATGGACAATCCAGAATGTGTTACTATCAATCGACCCACGCAGAGAAGTCGCGGCCGCGATGGTAGTTGTCTATGTATCCAGACTGATATGAGCGAGTTTGGCAACAGTTCTTGCAAGACAGGCGACTGTCGACAACAAGTGAAGTGAGGTCAAGAGAAGCACAGGTCAAGAGTGAAGTGAAGTATCGCGACAAACGGGCGGAAAGTCCCGCCTCTACCAAAACTCCCCGCGGCCCGCCAAGACCAAGAATTCGGGCGGCCAGTCACAAATTATCGCGGTGGGCAAAGAGAACACGGCGCATCAGGAACGCAGGCTCCGAGACGAACACCAGAAACGCGATCCAGGCCGATTCGCGACTGAACAACTCTCAAACTTCCCTCCGACACCGCGCGCCACCTCCCACCCGCGCCTCACATCACTCGACCTCACTCCACCATGGCCGCACTCCCCAACCTTTCCCTCGTCGAGGGCGCATTCGAGGAGCTCGCGCTCGAGCTCGCCGTCTACCTCGATGGCATGAAGGGCGAGAGCTCGACCCTCGCCGCCGACATCACTCCCCAACTCGCAGACCCGGAGAAGGAAGGCAGGCCACAGGAGACGGACAAGGACGCCGTGCTTAAGAAGCTCGTGACCAACAGCTCCGTCCTCAACAACGCCGCCGAGAAGGAATTGCAGGCCGCATACAACCTCCTCATCCACCTCGTTTCGCAATCAGAAGATCCCGAGACCTACCTCCCACCCATCTGCAAGTTCCTCACCCAGCCCATCACTTCCTCGCCCGCAAACGGCACTGGCATCGCGCTCGGAATCTTGGGAACGATCTTCAACACCATTCAGCCCGATGACGAGACCCGTTACTACGTCCTTCTTGCGATCGTGGACCTGATCAAGAAGTCTGGCAACTACGACACCCTGGCTCCTCAACTCAAGAGCTTGGACTCATGGATGGAGCAGTGGGAGCTCAGCCCTGCCGAGCAGAGGAAGCTTTACCTTGCAATCTCTGAGACTGCCGCTGCATGCAAGAACTCCGAGTCGAGCTACACATACCTCCTCAAGGCCCTGAGGACAATCCAGGAGGACGCCGCGTCCAAGGAGGCACACGACCTTTCCCTCAAGGCTCTCAAGGCCGCTCTCCAGAACGACAAGCAATTCGACTTCCAGGACCTCACTTCTCTCGACAGCGTCCAGGCTCTCCGCAAGAGCGACCAGACCTGGTCTGAGATCCTCGAGGTCTTCAGCGCCGAGAACTTCGACGACTTCTCCGACTTCAAGGAGAACAACAGCTCCTTCATCTCCGAGAACAGCCTTGACGAGGACGCTCTCGACCGCAAGATGCGCCTCCTCACTCTTGCTTCCCTCTCCGCCCAGGCATCACAGACACGCACTCTTCCCTACGGTCACATCGCCAAGGCTCTGGACGTTCCCGCTGCCGATGTTGAGATGTGGGTCATCGACTGCATCCGCTCCGGCCTCGTCGAGGGCAAGCTCAGCCAGCAGAAGCAGGAGTTCCTGATCCACCGCAGCACCTACCGCGTTTTCGGCGACCACCAGTGGCGCGAGGTCGCTAGCAGACTGGAGAACTGGAGAAGCAGCCTGACCAACGTCCTGGCCGTCATCCGCGCCCAGAAGGAGGAGTTCATCCGGGAGAAGGAGGCCGAGCTCAACTCTTCCTCGAACGGTTCCGGCTACAGGGGTAACATGCGCCAGAGCCAGAGGAACGCACCGATCGAGGTCGAGTAAGCGTTCGTTTGTCGTTTGTTACGTTTAAAAATTTGGAGTCTTGGGACAGCGGGTAGATGCATTGCAAGTTTTACTACGGTTTCGGGCTGATGAGAGAGACTGGCCGGGAATGGCTGGTAAGTAGACGGGCCTCTTTCGCGCCCGGCATTTTCGAGAGAGAGACATTGATGATTCAATGAAAAAGAAAAGACCATCATATTCAGCTTTGTAATATTTGTTACCACACGCCCGGTTGTCACCTCGTCTAAACGTTGAATCACTATCTACCAGTCCGCATCTGGAAAGGTAGACTGAGCTATCGAAGCTGACATCTCACAGTCAGATTCGCTGATCGCTCCAACTCGAGGAAGTGGCTGCGCGCCACCACTGACCTTTTCTTCCAACATACTTCATCATCTTCCTCGACGTCCGACATCCGACATCCAACACCCTCTGGCCAGGCTCCGCTATCATTTCCGTCTTGCCATGCACGCGCTGCTAAGCGTGCTACTCTTAGTCATCAAAGACTCCTTTGCCGCCATACGTCTTTCCTATTCTCAACTTAGCCTCTCCACTAGTGGTCACATCCTGGACGACCCGCGTACGCTGGCGTTCCACAGGTGCCGGGCCTGTGTAGCCGGACGCAACAAAGTCATCGAGCTCGACTCTGGCTTTGTCGCTGGTGAAGATGTTCCGGATTTCGTCCCCCGAGGAGGCCTGTTTGGCGATAATCTCAAGGATCCGCTGCAAGACCGGATCGTTTTCAGTGGCGTCATGCAAGATCTCAATGACGGGCGTAGCGCCCGCTTCTGCTGGCTCTTCGACTTCGGCTGGCTGAACGAGCTGCTGCGCGTCTTCGACAGCGGCTCGGTGTGTGAGCTGTGAGCCTGTCGCCGTTTGCGGAAGCGCTGCTTCCAGTTCTTCAACAGCGTTCTTGATGTTCTTGATGAGGCGTTTGCATTTCATCTGATCTCGCAGCGCCCATTTGATGACTTTCCCAAGCGGCGTCCGTCTTTGGCGTATGTTCGCTTGCCTCTGGAACGTCTCCGCCAAAGTCCCAAGCCTGACTGGACCACCGTCATCATTCATGTTCGGGTTTTGTACTGTTGCGCCCTCTGCTGGACGTCTTGAAGGTCTGAGGTGATCTCTCCGAGCAAGTCCTCGATTTGGCCATATGCGCGCTGTGCCAGCCTGGATGCCGGCTATGTCCCACCATCGTGACATGCGTAGCTCGAGGCTCCGTATTGAGATGACGAAGCGCTGGTAGTCTTGCCCGTACTGCCTGCCCGTGTCGATGTAGTCGAAGCATGTCATGCATGTGTCAAAGAGGGATGCAAGGGTCAGACTCCCGATGGCGAGGCCTGCTGTCTCCATGACTATTTACAGAGAGCGTGAATCGGCAGGTTTATTTCTGAGCGGGTTCCTGGCCGCATCATGTATGGACATGAGTGCTATGGTATGGAGCTGAGGTCGGGACAAGGGAGTCTGGTCACGTGCCTTGAAGCGCTGGTGGCGCTGTCTATATGCATGCGCCCCCTCAGCTGCAGCTTGAGCTGACTGCCGCTTCAGAGACCTTCTGGGCCGGGTCAGATGAGATGATTCTTCCATCTTGCAGCTCTCGGGAGAGCGGAATCGACAAGTCTTCGACTGAGCCATCCAGAATTGTCGAACAGCAGAGCATGTCAGTGCCACATGGAAGCTGGCGCATCTCAGACACTACCGCATCTGGTCAGGCTCGAGTGCACATCGGTCACCACAATGAATACCATGATCACCGTTACTATGGGGATGAGTCGCAGCTGTCCCTCGCTGAGCGTCAAAGGGCGAGAGAAGATGCTATCCTGTCCAGCCTCTACTTCACGGACATGAGCGCAAGGGAACGAGCGATCGACAGTTCTTACAATGATACCTTCGGCTGGATATTTGATGAGCAAGTTACAGAACGGCAGTCCTACTACGAAAGGAACATTTGCATTTCCATGTCTCGTTGGCTAGAACATGAATACGGGATGTTTTTCATCGTCGGCAAAGCAGGGTCTGGGAAATCGACGTTGATGAGGTTCCTGGCCAGGCACAAACGGACGAATGCACTTCTACAGAACTGGGCTGGGCAATACGGTTGCACCCTTGCAGTTTCGGCGCACTAATTTTGGTACTCCGGCAGCCAGCTACAATCCTCACAAGAAGGCCTCTGGCGCAGCATCCTGTATATAATTACAAAGGGCGATCGAAAACTAGCATCCGCTATGCTCGCCGATCGTGATTTTGACGGCGGTCAAACGCTGGCACAACTACGAAATCAGCCGTGGTCGCGGAATGACCCAATAAAGGCCCTCTCAATTCTTGTTGACCAGCTTGAGGTGCAGCAGGTCGCCATCTGCCTGTTCATCGACGGCTTGGACGAATACCAAGGAGATGAGATGATGTTGATCGTGGAGCTACGCCAGTTGCTTGAATCGCCACACATCAAGATCTGCGCCTCTAGCAGACCGCGGAATCTATTCGAAAAAGCTTTCGCTCGCGAGGAGCACCAGTGGAAGCTCGCACTTGACCTTTTGACACGAGGCGATATGGTCCAATTAGCCCGTAGACTTCTTTTAGAGGATGACGCTTTCTGCAAGCTGGTCAACATCAAAGATCGTCAGCAAAACTTTATCACGACCATTACGGACAAGTCCCAGGGTGTCTTCCTGTGGACCGTGCTTGTCATCAGGGAGATGATCCGAGAAGCGCACCAAGCTGGCACGATAGACGAGCTCGAGGATCGCTTGGGTGCACTCCCCATTGAGCTTGGTGGCACAGAAGGCCTGTATCAGCGCATCATCGATCGTTGTGATTCACACTACCAGAAGTACATGGCCCGGCTGCTGCTAGTCATGCTCGAAGCAGGAGATCAGGAGGTCTTCTGGGAAGATCTCCATTTTCTGTACAACGATGCCAGAGACGCTGCATTTGCAACACGAGAATGCCTTGGTCTGGATGACAAGTATCGCTTTGCATTTAACAGTGCTGAAGCTTCTGGTATGTGGAGATTACTGTACAGTGATACCTCCTGTCGAGGGCTTTTCTTAGGCTGCAAACAAGGGGACCCGTGGGTTCATCCTCGTGGCGTCAACTGTCGGCTCCATCGAAACAGCTTGGTTGAAGACACAAAACAGCAGATTCGCAAGTGGTGTCCCGACTTTGTGGACACAAGCGATCAGACATGGCCGCAATTCCTGCATCGGTCTGTTGCGGAGTACCTATGTCTTCCCGAAATCCGTAAGCGAATGACCAATCTCGCTGGCCGAGGATTTGATCCTGTGCTCACGAGGTGCCGCCTCCGACTAGCGCAAGTGCGCTTGCAATCAGGTCACCGGGGAACAGACAACTGTGGGCACGGATTCATGAGAATGATCGCTTGCGTTCATCGTGAGCGAACGGATTACGTCCGGGCGATTTTGCAAGAGTTCGAGCGCATACAGGACACCAAGTGGAGCCTAGTTGATCCACCACGAGTTGACTTTTATGACAGATTTTGGGCCAAAGCCTTATGTTTCGGCTGGATCAAACATATCGTCCTACATGGCGGCTACGACATCAGTCGTACCTCCCAGGCCCATGCCTGGTTTCTCTCGCTCGTGGCTAGAGAAGGGTTGGTATGGTACTGCTGGGAGCATTGGTCCCGAATACCAACGTCAGATCAGCAGCTCACCGGAACTATCATCCTTGCAGGACTATTGTTCCGCGTCGCCGACTTAACGAAGTCAAGAGAACAAGTCGATCTGTTGCAACATCTGCTACGTTCCGGTGTCGATCCAAATAAGAAATGTACTTGGAGCAAGTATGATGGCTTTGGTGACAACGCCGACGAATTTGAAGCGTCGCTATGGGAAGCGTACGTAGAGGCCTTTCCGAGGCTCTGGAGATCGAAATCTGAAACCGATATCTCGTGGGTGTTGGAAGTGATTCAGTTACTGTTACACGACGGCCGTGCAGACAAGAACTGCTGCTTGCCGGCAGGAAAACGGTCGCTATTGTCCGCCTTGACCCTCGACCTACACCACAACCCGAGACCTCTCAAGTACCAGAACCACTCGTCAAGGTTCGCTGGACGGCTGCATTGTCTACTAGACGCACACGGACTACTGACACGCGAAGAGCGCCATGTAGCTTTGGAACAGGGATGGATCTTGACTGAGCTCGAAGCTCCGCATCCTCTGCAGAACACTCCCATGCAGCCTGCCACTGAGTCAGATGCTGAAATATCTGTTGGACCCCTCGGGAAACTCGATAGAGAAGAGGAGGCGGCCAGGCCGTAATGGTATTTACCTAATGGCCGACGCTCATCGAACTGTATTGACGTCGGAAGAGCCCTCACCACCCATTGACAACTGTACCAACGATCTTGTTCTGTTGAAACCATGCCGCAGCGATCTTGACACATCCATGTACAATCACCTGCAGCGCTATTCCTGCGAATTGCAAGATTCGGAGCCTGGTGTACTATTCAGACACAATCGACGCAGCAGTCAAGGCTGACCCAGCCGCCTTCCCAACAAGGTTCGCCACGCCCGCCACCGAGCAAGATTGGATAGCAGAACGAATACAGAAGTCCCATCGAGCAGGTTAAAGTCAGTGTCACTACGCCTGTAGAGTGGATAGGATGTTGTGATGCTTTGCGAGAAAGCTGAAAAACCCATCATTTTGATAAGTCTGTAACAATTTGTTCATTGCCCGACCCACCACCAACCATGCTCAAGATCTCCCCAACAACCAATTCTGGCTCAGTGATGTGAACCCAGTGTCCGCTTTTCTTCGCCTCAACGTACCTCTTAGCCCCACCGTCAGTCAACAGTAAATGATCACGTTGCTGATCCTCTTCCAATCGTGAGTAGCCCTCAAGCCTCTTCCTCAAGTCCTCGTGAGCGCTCCTCGTCCCTCCACCAAGGGCCTCTGACGCATCGATCATACGACGGAGGTCACTTTCCGTGTTACCCTTCAGCACAGTGACAGGCCACTTGGCGAGCGGGTGCATTTGAAGCAGAGCGTGTCTATGCAACGCTTTACAGCTATCAGAGTGGCTCTGCATCTCCGCCAGCTCGCCGCCAGTTCCATGCAGCCAAGGTTCTGGTGGAAGGCGTTTCTCCGTCCATTCTTCCCACAGAGCAGCCGGCAGGCGGTTAGCAGCGGTGAGACCGACGATGTCAGGGTAGACAAAAGCGCCGTCCGCCACTCCTTCTGTAAGAATTTCAAGGTCGTTGTCATTGAGTGGCCGTTCGCACGAGCGTGGAGAATTGGCGTCAACGGCTACTAATCCCACGACGTGCTCCGCGTGCGCTGCTATGTACTCCCAGCTGATAACTCCGCCGTAAGAATGCGGGACGAGGATGTAGGGCGGCGAGACGCCTGCGGTGCGCAGGACCGTATCAAGTTCTGTCGCGAGTTCTGCAGCGTGCCGCGATTGTAGTATCTCGCTCCCAGTAGCAACGTCGTCGCCGTCCACCGGTGATAATGGCGAAGATCGCCCGATGCCAAGACGGTCGTAAGTGAACGAGGGCACTCCTGCTGCTGCAAGTGCATGCTGTACAACCGTGAAGCTTAGGCAGCTGGATCCAAGTCCACAGATGAGAACGACGGTGGGCTGTTGCGCTGTCGACCGCTCTCCAGCCGAGCGGACATGGATTTTATTTCGGTGGCCATTTGTATCCGGCGGCAGCTCTATGTATTTTGATTGAACGACCTTCTCAAATGTGTCACTGTCCATGATGGGGGTTTCGAGCTGATAACAACAGGTATCAAACCGGTTTTCCCGGAAGGATATGTCAGAGGGTGGAGATAGAAGCGAAGACGTTAAGATCAGAAGGTGTATTGTAGCTTATTGCGAAGTGGGTACAAGAAGTCAACCAGCTTCCTAATTGGGAATTCAGGATGCGACCCACATAAGGCTATCTTTATTTCTTTTAATGCCGATACATCAAGCGAAACAGTCACTCGTTGAAGTTGCAGAGACGTAGGCAGGGGGGGGTCACTGAGATTGAAACGTGGAAGGCGATGATTGAGGGTAATTGTATTTTCGATTCAGATACACAAGTACATAAGGTACTCGTGTGGAGACGCTCTTTGTCCAAGCGCAGGCTAGATGGTAGCCCGATGTTCTTCCATGCAATGCTCTCTAGCAGGCTGCTATGAAGATCGTAACGATGATAATATCCAATGGAACGCGATGCCGCTAAAAGAACAGACAAACAAACAAAAGCAGCGCTCGAAGTTACATCCTCTGCGTTTCGACAGTCTCACTTCTTTCTTTTCCTCACTTTCCGATACCACCAAGGATATCACCAATCACTTCGCCTGGGTAGTCAAGAGAGTCAGCCGGAAGTGAACAACCGAGAGCGTTGACTCCGAGGATCTTCTTGTGTTTGCAGCTCGCCTTGGCCTTTTCGGCCGAGAGGGTAGAAGTAGGCCCCGTGATGGTGAAGATAGAGACGACCTCAGGTGTGGGTGCGGGCGTAATGGTAGTGATGGTTGGGGTAGGGGTAGTAGAGCTGGTAGAAGAGCTGGAGGAGGAAGAAGTGCTCAAGCTGGTGGAAGAGATGAAGGAAGAAGAAGTGCTCGAGGTGGAGGGAGTGCTCGAGGAGGAAGAAGTGCTCGAGGAGGAAGAAGTGCTCGAGCTGGTGGAAGTGCTCGAGCTGGAGGAAGTGCTCAAGCTGGAGGAAGTGCTCGAGCTGGAGAAAGTGCTCGAGATGGTGGAAGATCTGGAGGAGGAGGACGGGCTCGAGGTGGAAGAAGTGCTCGAGGAGGAGGGAGTGCTCGAGGAGGAGGAGGAGCTCGAGGTGGAAAAGGAGGAAGAGGATGGAGAGATGGTAGTACTCACAGAGGTGGTCGTGCTCAATGGCACAGATTCAGCGTCCTGGGTGGGCTTGTTAGCCAGCTGGCCGTGGGATTTGAGCGACAGAGTCATCGAAGGGCCATTCGAAGTCGAAAAAATTGGGACCATGAAGACGCTAGCGGGAACTCCGTTGCCACCCGTTTTGGTTGCGAAAGGGACCACGACAGGAGTCGCGGTAGGGCTGCTGGTGTTGGAAGCGGTGCTCACAGTGGAGGTGCTGGAAGACTCAGGCTCGGAGTCCTGGGTGGATTTGTTAGCCACGACTGTGGCCGAAGTTGTAGTAGGGTCGATTGAGACGCTGACGAGACTGCCATCGCTGGCAGTCGTTAAAACAACGGGGGTAATGGTGATGCCAGATCGAGAGCTGGAGGAAGTACTTACAACAGAAGTTGGCTCATCGCGCGTGTTCAGCGTCGTTTCCGTGCCATCAGGACCGACGAGCTTGGTAGATGTGACGGGTGGTTGAGATGAGATGGTGTTGCCAGAAGGATCAACAACGAGGACGGTAGTGCTCTTCACTGTTGGTCCAGGCGGCGTGACCACCACAACTTTCGTAGTCGGCGTGTGAGTGCTTGATGTGCTAGTCTTCATTCCCACGCTTTTCAAGAGATCGGCGATTCGGGAGACGTCGACGCTAGTCGAGCTGCTTGTAGTATATGTCGATGTTGAAGTCGTGGACGACGAGGTGCTTGGGGTGACTGTGGTGCTCGAGGTGGTGGTCTCGACGACTGAAGCTTGCGGGGCCATGTAGAAGTTCGGGGAAATGTTGATGGGCTGCGAATTGCAATCACATCCAGCCACCACAGCGCCGTTGGTGTGGATCAGATGCGACTGCATGTTGTTCACAAGGCCGATAATGGTGTATGCGAACAAGGTGGCACTCTCAAGCATGAAGATCGCAAACAAAGCCCAAAAGAGAGGCTTGGCGATGTAAACGCCACCAGACTTGCGAGTGGGCTGCTGAGGGTAGCTCTCGAAAGCCCTAGTGGGAGTGGTCGGAACGTCGAGTTTGGCCGGGAGTTTGGTGTCGAAGATGGCAGAGAAGCGAGGTGGCAAGTCGTGATGACCTTGATCCTTCATCGCCATCTTCTCGTTGAACTCGCCATGGTTGGCCTGTTCAAGATCTGGCGAAGAGACTGACAACGGGCCTTTCTGGCTCTGGCGGGAGGATGAAGCGGTGGGGTTCATGTTGCTGTTGATTTGGGCCTCAAAATCTTGGTTGAATGCCGTGGTGTTCAGCGAAGTGGTGCGCTGGTTGCTCTGCATGATGGGCTGACTGGGGCTGCAGGTCCTAAAGCTGGGCATGAGGTTTGCTGGAAGAGACCTGCTCTTTGTGGAGATGGAGTAGTTTCTGCCTGTCTTGCTTCTTGATGCCGCTGTCAAAGCTGACTTTCGTGTAGGCAAGGTGGCAGATGTTTGTCGGCGGAAAAGAAGTGGTGTGCTGCAGGTGGCCGTTCGATTAAGTATAGCTTAGGTGATCAAAGAGTGTCGGGGTGAAGGGCATTGTCCGGCAAGCCTTTGGTGAACAAAGAGAAATAGTGAAGACAATGAAAAGAACAGTCAATTGTTAGAAGATCGACCGTCACGACACGACACGTGCAGGGTCCGAGAAGCAGTGAAAGTAGAGGAAAGTAGTGAAAAGAACAAGGCCTTGACGCGTTTGGGTATTGTGACCGTATTGTCGACCCTCCTATTGTCGTTGTGGGCTCGTGAAGGTCGCTACGCTGGACTTTGCCGCCGCACAATTATCGGCAGGCAATGCTGAAACCTGATCATGTAAGTATAGCCATCGAGCGTTGTGCTCCCATACCATGCGTCGATACAGTCCAATAGAATAGATGTCGGGGTGATGTTTTGAAGGAGGTCGAGGATTCTGAAACACGGCGGTGTTGAAATAGACGTGACGGCAAGCTTTGATTGGTCCAGCAAGCGCAGAACGACCGTCTCTTTCTTCCCGACGTCGACGCGCCACAACATCCACATTGAACAAACAATTTTTCTCAATTTATGCATGAGTGTGGCGACATGGCGGATTCAAACGACCGAGCTAATCGTCGCAAACAAGCCACTCTCTACGACGCAGTCGCAGGCCGCGTCGGTTATGAAGGCTTCTTGGGCGAGGACGCCCCTACCAAATACCGCGACACCGTAAGTCGCTCCAACATCGCCATCCCGCCTGATGAGGTACTATTTCGCCGCAAAGGAGCCCCGGTCCGGTACGAGGAAGACGACATATACACCGCGGACCGCCACCTCGGACCACATCAGCGTCTCCCGGACTCGGATCTGTTGAAGACCATACATGCGTATGCCAGTGACTTTTACGCAAATGCTACGCCCGATGGAGGCAAGCGTGACTTCAAGAGTCTTGATGAGACAGCACTGCTAGCGATGGGAATTCTACTTGAGGAGGCTGCTGCTGAGGCGTTGGGCAAGACTGGTGATCTGGCACTCGTGGAAGGCGCCAATGAAGAAGAAGAGGCTCTTGGTAACACAGCTAGACCTGGTAGCAAAAGCAACAATGCTCTCAAAAGAAGCGTTGTCGAGCGCCCGCCATCTGCCCATTCCAGATCCCGTAGTCGATCCGTCAAACGACAAAGAAGCGGCTCGCTCCCGTCGACACGCAGCCGCAGCCGTTCAAACACTTGAGATGTAGCGGATGAATGCTCACCACGAGCTTCGATTCCGAAAGCACAAAACTGCTTGGTGTAATGGTACATCGTCTATCTCTGGCAGAAACTCTCTCACGACGACCGCGAAGTCTAATGCGACTACTGCGCTTGGATGCAACATCGAATCCCGCAATGCAAGGGCTACAATACTCTTCCAGGATCGGTACAAGACTTGAGCCGCATGAGTCTTTCCCATCGATCCGGATAATGCTAGAGCGCGACCGGTAAGAGTCCGCTGTCAACGAATAGCTCCGACTCAGCTTTCGCGAATGCCGGGCATACAATCTTTTGAGATGCGTCTAGTTCGAGATGGCAAAACGAGAACCTGGCTTTGGTGCATCCAGAAGTCAACACCATGACCCAAGAACCCGCGGCAACTGTTCCCTCGACACTAATTCTGGGCATTCGTCGGTAGACATCGCCACCAGCACAGCAATACGATTAGGAGCAATCATCCAAGTGAATCGGTCGTTAGTTATCGTCATTGTTCATCTATGCAGGCGTATGCTCAAAGATGCTCTCCCATCGGACCTCTCAAACGAGTTCACCGGCATACTTTCCTCAACTCCGCCTGAAACCAAACTGGCAACCTAGGCGTCCAAACAACTTCCTTCGCCAAATCACATAACCATATCATCATCCCGCCCATCCCCGCCCAAATGAACAACCATCCCAAACCTCTCCCTTGCAATCCTCTCATTCATCGCCTCCCAGTCCGCATGATTGCGAATCTGCATATACCCTCCATACTGTTCCTCAGTCGCCTGCTGCTGCTGCCCAGGCCACAAGCCCGACGAAGCAGCATACACAGGCTCGACCGACGAAGCAGATTGGTGGAAATGCGAAGTTTCGTTCGACTGGTAGCCGTCCATGATGTAAGGCTCGGCATCGCTCATATGGTGAGCAGTGGGTTTGCTCGAAGCAATGGAAGCCGCTCGCATACGAGCCGCGGGCGGCCACGCGGGTTCGCCGGCTTGGCGAATGGGTGTGATGCGTGGTTGCTCAACGTGGGTGTCGAAGACGGGGTTCTGGGCTTCGTAGCGTTTGCGGGCGGAGTTTTCCTCTTCGGCCAGGCTTGTGGGGTTTTGGCCGCCGTAGATTTGCTCTGCGGCGGAATAGGAGGGTGGCGAGATTCGCCAGAGTTCTAGGAGGCGGAGGCGTTGGTCGAGTTCGGCATTGGCGAAGAGGTGGAGTTGGTTGGGGAGGAGAGAGGTTGGGTCGATTGAGTTGTCGCGGAGTGTTTGGGCCATGTTGTCTGGGAGCATGGTTTCATGGTAGGCTGGAGGGGGGCTGCGAGAGGGCTCGGAGAGGGTCTCGTGTCTGATGTGGTAGCTGTGGTTGTAGTGGGCTGAAGCATAATGGATGGGTTCCTCATGTTGCTTTTCAGAGAATTGGGACTGTGTCACCGCCACTGGCTCGACGAATGTCTGTTGTTGTTGATACTGCTGCACTTGATCGCCTGAAGCAAAATTCAAGCGTTGTGCGAAGAGAGCTGCAAGCTCGTCGTGCTGTGAAGAGTTCATCGTTCCTTCAATTTGCCCTGAGATGTCTACGCCTGGGGATTTGGCACTGCACTGTGGCAAAGTCAGCAGATGTGTCTTGGTCAATGCAGGCTTCCCTTCTTACGTGTCCACAACTGTGTTCTTGCTCCCAAACGCTAGGAGATTGAGATACCGGGGTATTGTAGTGGCAGAAATCGCAGTGGTGAACAAGCAGAGGCGAGTGGAGCATAGGATGGTGTCGCAGAGGCCGTGGAACTTCTTGATGTGCGATGTGGTGATCGTACATGCAGTTTCAAGAGAAAAGCTGTGAGTGCAAGAGCTTCTCGCTCGACAGGTCTTTCTTGCTGTGCGTCTGGCTGGATTGAAGGAAGATCTGAACACTTGGTTTAGCTTCCCAACATGCACCTTCGAGGTGGAATTTCCAGGGAGCTGTGAATGGGGATAATGCAGGTGGGGTTTTCTTGTGCGGCTTTGTTCTTTCTTGCGGTGAATGAGTTCCAATTTCAGCTTGCTGAATGGCTATCGAAGGCTATCTACACGGCGAGGAAGAAAGAAGAAGAGACTTGGTTCGGCAGGGAGAATAATAATGTAGGAGTCATCAGGACATATTGGCGGTATGAGAGACGGAGCACGATAGTGGCTCGAGTGGGCAGATGACGCCGCACCAACCGCACTGAAACATCGTCTAGGCGCGGGAAGATCGAGCCTAGGCAGCAGGTGCTTCGTTCATTGGCCGGGGAGCTCATTTGCTTGGGTATAGCTGCACCAAGGGCCTGCTTTCGTTGCGTGTCCAGGCGAAGTCTGTCTGACTTGGTGGTGGAGTATTCAAGATGAGAGGTATTCTTTGCGGTCGTGAGAACAGCAGTGGAAGTGAGTCCAGTAAGAAGACAGCAAGTGCTACATTGAAGAATGCAATAATACTAGTGTGAATGAGTGGCGATTCAAGAAAGATCACATGGCGGATAACGACTCCGAGAGATATCCAGATATATTGGTGCCTGAGGCCGATAATATCTGGTGACGCGAGGGAAGGTGCCTTGAGCTTCGGTACAGCGACGACGCCGCATCAAACGTACAGCTCTACCAATCCACCAATACATACACGCCCAATTTCAAACGCACTCCATACCGCCTAAACCTCACCACTCTCTGATACCCGGCCATCTCGCTTCCTTCCACAACCACATCACATCCCTCTAAACCGGCGCCATGGTAAGTAACACCACCCGACCCGCCAACAGTCCACATGCTAACTTATCTTCAAGACGTCGATAGGTACCGGATACGATCTTTCCAACTCCGTCTTCTCTCCCGATGGCCGCAACTTCCAGGTCGAATACGCCACAAAAGCTGTCGAGAACGGCGGTACCGCAATTGGTATTCGATGCAAGGATGGCGTAGTGTTGGCGATGGAGAAGCTGGTCTCAAGCAAGCTCATGAAGAAGGACGCAAACAAGCGCATCGCGACCGTGGACAGACACGTTGGAGTTGTATGTTGAAGACATTCCCGAAACCACCATATTATCCGCGCTAACAGACGGGTCCCAACAGGTCTCTGCCGGTCTCGTTCCTGATGGCCGTCACTTCGTTTCCCGCGCGCGCGACGAGGCATCCAGCTGGCGCGGCACCTACAAAGCTCCCATCCCTGTAGCATCGCTCGCGAACCGCATGGGTTCATACGTCCAAGCCTACACCCTCTACTCATCCGTACGACCCTTCGGCATCACCGCCATCGTCGGCGGCTACGACGCAGAAACCGAGGTCGACGTTGACGGCGCCGTGGGTAGCGGGCCCAAGATCGGCTCTGGCGGCAAGACACAGGGCGTTAAGGAGGGCGGGCCATACTTGTACATGATTGAGCCCTCGGGCATGTACTGGGGATACTACGGTGCGGCGACAGGCAAGGGCCGACAGGCGGCCAAGGCAGAGCTGGAGAAGCTGAACTTGGACCCGAAGAAGGGCGACACGATCTCGCTGGAGGAGGGTGTCAAGGAGGCCGCAAGAATCATCTACGTGGCGCACGAGGACAGCAAAGACAAAGAGTTCGAGCTCGAGATGACCTGGATCTCGGCTGTCGGCGGGCCCACCAAGGGCCGCCACGAGGAGGTTCCTAAGGAGCTGAAGGAGGAGGCCGAGAGATTGGCCAAGAAGGCGCTCGAGGGCGAGGACGAGATGGAGGAGTAGGCGCCTCTCACGACAGTGATGTATGATACTGCGGATACACTCTACAGTGCCGCTCTTCAAGCGGCACATGAATCGGACATAGCATGGCGTATACGGATGTTGAAATGCCAGATTTGAAGGTCTCCAAATGCAGCAAGCACCTGAACCTACATGTGAGTATGACAAGTCGAAGGCTATCCGGCAGTGAGGTCACAATCTGGCGTAACTGATCGCAACGAATGTTCCATCAGTCTGAAGGTATAGCTCGAGCGAGGGCGATCAAGGTACCAATCCAGTCAGGAGCAAGTGAAGTACAATCTTGCGTTGGGATTATGAACTGTTCAATTTTTTGGATAGAAATATATGCAATGATACAGGCATCATGATGGCCGTGTACGCCAGTTATCCTTTCCCTCTACACCGTCCACGGTCTAAACTAGAGCATGTTGATGCTCGAAGGGTGGCATCATGGAGAAGATCCTTATACGTCGGTCTCACCCTTCTGGGACGGATCAACATCCTTTAAATGGCGGCGCATGGTCGCCTCGCTCCATGTTGGAAACTTCGTCTGAGCAATCTGGAACCAACTCAACCCTTGCTTTCGCAGACGAGCCACTTCTAGGCGATCGGCAGGGGATGCTCTGAAGGGAGGACGTGTGCCCCTTACGCGGTTCGAGGCGTTGCCTCTCTCCATCTTGTAATGGCGCCTTAAAGTATCAGGGCTCCATTCCGGAAACATGAGCGCAGCGATCTCTGGCCAAGTTTTCCTCTCCTTCCGCAAGCGAGTTACAGCTCGGCGGTCGGCTTCGGACATTGTGAAAGCCTTGTCTCTCGCGCTGGGCTGGCCATTGTAACGCTTCCATCTGCTTAGAGCATGTTGTATGGCAGTTGGGGACAAGTCCGGAAATTTCAGGTCCCTGATATCAATCCAACGCATCCCTTCCTCGCGCAGTTGGATGATGTCGCGAGCCTCAGCGGTGGACATCGTGAGCCCATGTCCGCGACCACGAGTTCCCTCATTATCACGTTGCCAGGCCTCTCTGAGAACTTCTTCGCAAACAGTCCGATTGTACAGTCCTGGGTATTTTGACATAATGCTTTGGAGCCAAGACTTCATCTCTTCCCGCAGTAGTGCTGTACTGTGGTCGTTAGGATCCTGCAACGACGGATCCGCGTCTTCCTCCAGCACCTTTTGGTAAAAGCGCTCTCGTATGGTTTCCACCCGCCACACTGGATATAACAAGCGAGCGACCTCGATCCAAGAGTATCCCTTTGCTACTCTGAGACGGGTAATCTCACGCAGCTCAGAAGGCTTCGACAGGGCTTGCCGGGGCTGCAATTGCGAGGTCTGTCTCCGGTAAGCTCTTCGTAAATGCTGTGCCTGTATACTTGGTGCAAGGTCGCTGTAGCGCCCGTCGAACTTCAGCTTGACGATGCGTGACCAAAATACTTCAGCTTCACGCAGTTTCTCGATTTCTTGCAGATCTGTAGAGGATAGCGCAGTCTTTGTGTACATTGAAATTGGCAAAGGTCTTCCCATCGCCTTCATTTGACGCGCAAATGCTTGCGCCAAAGGCTCTTCACTGACGTCGACGCGCTCTTGCGAGCGAATAGCACGCCAAGACACACCCTGTTTCCGTAGGCTTTCAACTCGTTCCAGTTGTGCATCAGAAAGCCGAAATGTGGGATGTGTCGATCCTTCAAGTCTACGGTCCCAAATTGACGCAGTGCATCATGCACCACTTGCAGATGGCGGCCTAGGAATTCAGCAATTCGCAGCCTGGAAAAGTTGTTCCTGCGCATCCTGGCAATGATGATTTTTTTCCTTGGCATTGAGGTCCTTCATACTCTGCTCGGGTTCCACAGTTGCCAGAAGAGGTGGATCGTTTGGTTCACTTCTGGTAGGGCCATTGGGATGCGGTAGCTTCGCTTCTTCCACTGATGTCGACTGCTCCGAATCTCCCACTTGTGTGGTCGAAGTCGAGCTTGCCCTCAGCAGCGATAGCCCGGATTGTCGAGATATGCGTTCAATCGTGTGAGGCCAACGGATTCGTGTCGTCGAAGCATTGACGACAGAGGCACGCCAGAACCTTAGCGCAGCGAGCCCGCTCATCATTGCACGCCACTGATGTTCTCAAGTGATCATCCATGTGCTATTGTGTGGCGATGTAGCATTGTGAGGTTTGAGTAAACATAACTGTCGAGTGTGTTACGTTCACTCAACAGGTTAACGTCAAGGTTTCCACGACGTGTGAAGTCGCGTGGAGTTCGCGTGCGGAGACGCTCAATCGGGAAGGTGCGTCTCGACAACTTGGCAGACAGACATGGATCCAGATGCAATAATGCTTCCTCTCAACCTTTCAGACACTCTACAACTTGGACATGACAACCACAATGATACCCCGCTACAAAACACCACCCAACCCCTAAAGCTTCGCATTCCACGCCGCGCGATCCGCCGACTCCAGCACCTTCGCCCTGCCATCCCAGAACAACGGACATAGCTGGAACCACTTCTCCCTACTGCAAACCGAATGCACCGAGCGCTTGTGGCCCAAATCCACATACTTGCCAATCGTCAACCCCACCGAGTTCTCGTACGACAAGATGGTGCCGCCCGTGGCCTTTGGCTCGCCGACCACGTTCGCCGTTCGCACGTCGTCGAGGAAGCAGTAGTGGATACAGCTGGAGTACCACGCGTTGACGCGGTGGGAGCCGCGGAACGAGGCGTCACCGACGAGCGAGTGGCGGCCGCGGTCGTAGTCTTTGGCTTTGTAGTGTGCGCCGTAGTGGTCCTCCTGCGCGCGCGAGTTAGTGGTTATATTGTGAGTTGGGGTTGGAGCGTCGGCTTACCTTTGCCCAGTACAGCTCGTAGTAAGAGAAGCGCGTTTCGTCGAATCGGCCGAAGAGGCACAGGACGTGAGGGTCGAAGTGCAGCTTCCGGAGATACTCGCGGTGTTCGTCGATGGTGCCGGTCTCGTTCCAGCCTTGAGCGACTCGGGGGTCGTTTTGCCAGGTGTTGAACAGCTTGACGTGTTCTGCATTCTGCCAATCGATCACTTCTAGGGAGAAGTGCTCGTTTAGCTCTGGGATGTAGCGGCTGTAGCAGATGGATCCTGGATGAGGTTTGGGTTGGCGAGTCGGGTGGAGGGTGTAGATAGGTTGTTCAGGGAACTTCATGGTGAACTGCTGATGCTCAGGCATTGTTGGGTACTCGGAGATCGGCTTCCTGACTGGTCCTTGGGTTCCATCGCCCACAGCCCAGATCGGACGGGAGCCTACAGGTGAAGCAGCACCTTGCCAGAAGGCGCTCCTCAACACCAGAATGTCGCCTTCGCTGACGCCGTTATCTTGGACTTCCCGCCATGGCTTTGGGTGCTCAACGGCAAGACCTGTGGCAAGAAGTTCTTGACGAACGACTTCACGCCCTGAACCTTCAAGAGCCAGCCTGAAGTACTCGATCGCCGGGTGTGCAAGGTAAATCGCGTGGACCACGTTCCAAATTTGACCAAGAGTTGGTGTTTCCTGGCTCGACCATGCGAAAGTCGTTTGAGGGCTTCGATACGCTCGAGCCCAAGCACCGTTGTCGCTTCCAGGTGGGCATTTGTCGGCAGGACGTGATGTAAGGTCGCGCCAGGACAGATTGTCTGAGTGTAAAGCTTGCGGCATCGCCGTCGTGTTGGCCGGTTGCTTGTCCAGTGTCAAGATGAACTTGGCTGGTGTGACATCCTCATTGCATTGCACTTGGTACGAAGTAAGGAATGGGTGGGGTAGTTTGACTGGGGGGTATTTTTGGGGAGACATGTTGGTTGGTTGATGTGTGAATGTGATTGTTGCTGCGCAGATCGTAGAGAAAGCGGTAAATGGTAAAGAAGACTACATAGGTTACAACACATCCTGAGAGTCAAACGATTGGCATCGCTCTTGAGGGTAGCCCTGCGTCAACAAAGTGGGCCGACCAAAGCGCGTGGCTAGAACGGCACATGCCAAAACAGCAGCTGGAGTCCCAAGAACTCAAAATTCGTGACACGGAGGACCATGGTGCGAGCTCGCGATCATTCTTCCTCCCGTGGCCGATTCCGCGGCTAGCAGACCCGACACAGTAACACCGCCGGGGATGTGCTGGCAGGTTGCGATCCCTTGGATGTACTCTGCTCTGCTCTTATCTGATCCGTCGTCTAACTTCACTTCATCTTTTTGGTGTGTACCTTGACTTCACAATCGCCATGTCTTTACGAACGAAAGCAGGTAGCTACAAAAACTTCACGGTCACTTTTCCTCGGTCGAAGGTCGTTCAGGTCACTTTGGACAGGCCTGAGAAGTTGAACTGCATCGACATTCCTACAAGCAAAGAGATCGCAAAGATCTGGGAACAATTCGATGAAGATGAGACACTTTGGGTTGGCATCATAACAGGCAACGGACGGGCGTTCTGCACCGGAGCAGACCTTGCTGGTATGCCCTGTTTCATCACAAACTCTAGACACGACTGACGAGCTTTGAACATAGAATGGAACGAGATGAACAGGACTGGTGTGGTCAACGATATGTCGGCACCAGGTCTGGCTGGACTCCCTCGTCGAAGTGGAAAGAAGCCAATCATCGCTGCGGTCAACGGCATCACAATGGGAGGAGGCTTCGAGATGGTGGCCAACTGCGACATGGTCGTCGCCTCTACTTCAGCGATATTTGCATTACCAGAAGCCAAACGCGGCATCGTTCCAGTCGCAGGATGTCTACCAAGATTGACACGCACACTCGGTCTGCAACGATGCACAGATCTAGCATTGACAGGCCGCAGTGTCGACGCCCGCACGTTGTACGATTGGGGCCTCGTTACTCGGTTAGTAGAGGCACCGGCTGACGTAGTTGACGCCGCCGTCAAAGTGGCAGACGAGATGTGCGCCAACAGCCCAGACTCGCTGATTGTCGGCCGCAAGGGCATTCGGCTGAGTTGGGAGAGCGGCAATGCAGAGGAGGCCGTGTCAACCTTGGCGGACGAGTGGTACCCTCGCCTGGTTGGGGGTGCTAACTTTGCCGAAGGAATCAAGGCGTTTTCAGAGAAGCGTAGCCCGCAGTGGGTGAATTCCAAGTTGTGATGGAGAGAGAGGTGGGTGGGTGGTGGGGATGGAGTCGTGGTGGGAGAGGATCGGGGGCTGCATGTGGCCTTTGCCGAGTGTGCGTCAGAAGTCTGAATATGCTCCACCGAGCTAATGATTTTCTCATCTGATAAAGAAAAATCTGATAACGCCTCCAATATTTACCCGAGCCCTAAGCCCGAAAGTATCCATGTCACAACGTCGACCGATGCATGGACTGGACTACTACTGCAGATGCTCGCTCGTGCTAGCCCTTCACACAACGGAGCCCCCCTTGTCTCACCGACGTCGCATGCAACCTCAGTCGGACCATCTCGGGCTTGTCTGATGATCTGATTACACGAGTAGCGCCGCCCGTTCATGCATGCTCCACAGCCTGCCTTAGCGGCACCACCTGCACAGATGTTTTCGAGGGTCTGCTTTGGCGGCCCAGGACTAGTCATGTCTATGCGATGCATTGGGCAGGGTTGCTACTATGGAGGAATCGGCCCATCATGATCGCGGCCTCAGCCGACGTCGGCGTGTCCTTTCCCGTTGTCAAGACTTCTCCAAGGGAATTGGGTGGTTGGCCAAGACCCAAGAACGACACTATCAACATTGCTGATCGCAAGATCAAGCATCATTCCCTTGCTGCAAGCCAAGTGACTTCCTCTCGCCTGCAGACCTTGGCTACATTCGCGCCTGGGTAGACGACGATCCTGGATGCAATTGGCGGATAGCTATCTACAGCAATGATGGAGTCGACGAAGAAGTTCACAGGCTACTACAAGCTGCTGGTAGCTGGCAATCCTTCGAAGTTGGAGGTGCTCACACTGTTGTGCGGTGTTGCATTCTCAATCGCAGCCGGCGTCCCATTCCCCATTATTGGTATTCTGTTCGGAGAACTTCTGGACGACTTCAACGGGGCAACATGCAGTCAAGGAGATTCCACCAGCCAAAGCTACCAGGGCGACATCAACAGCAAAATCTTGATCATCTTTTATCTGGCCATTGCTCAGTTCGTTCTGATCTATGGACATCTGTTCTGCTGGAGTTACAGCGGCGCTCGGCTGGCACAAAGGCTACGAGAGTCCTACCTTCACACCTTGATGCGACAGGAGCCCTCGTTCTTCGACAACCTGCCTCCCGGTGAGGTTGCTTCGAGACTCGACAGCGACATCCAAACGATCCGTTCCGGAACTGCCGAGAAAGTTGGGATATGTCTCTCCAGTTTCTCCTTCTTCATCACGGCCTACATCGTTGCATTCATCAAGAACTGGGAACTCGCCGCGATGTTGATCTCTCTAATTCCGGCCTACCTCCTGATGTCGTTTGTCGGTGGTCACTACATCGAGAAGTACACGGGTCTCATGTCTGATCATGCTGCCACTGCAGCATCGATCGCGTCAGAATCGCTGTCAAATCTGGTCGTGGTGCAGGCTTTCAGCGCCAACACTCGTCTGGAGGAGAAGTTTTCGAAAGCACTGGCGGCTTCTCGCACTGAGGGCATAAAAAAGGCCACGGCAATCGGCGTTCAATCCGGCATTCTATACTTCGTTGCGTACGCAGCGAACGGTCTAGCTTTCTGGCAGGGAAGCCACCAGATCGCGAATGCTGTTGGAAACAGTAACGGTGGTACCACCGTTGGAGCTGTCTTCACTGTCATCTTTATCCTAGTGGAAGGTAAGTTGATCGTTGTTCATTAGCCGAACTCCGCTTACTGTTTTTCTTTTAGCAACTCTACTCTTGAGTCAAGTCGCACCATTCATCCATCTATTCGCAGCTGCAGTTGGCTCATACGAGAAACTGCGAGTGGACATCGATCGTAAATCGCTCATTGACGGCACGTCGTTGGAAGGCGTCCGACTCCCACATCCGGAAGGAACGATTGAGTTCAAGAACGTCTCTTTCGCATATCCATCACGACCCGAAATCACCGTTCTCGACCAATACGACCTGGTGATCCCCGCCAACAAACATACGGCGCTGATCGGCCTTTCTGGGAGTGGTAAATCGACCATTGCAGGTCTCGCAACAAGATTGTACGATCCGAATGAGGGACAAATCCTCTTTGATGGCCATGATATCCGGGACCTCAACGTCTTCGACTTGAGGAGCTCGATCAGTCTGGTGCAACAAGAAGCTCCATTGCTTGATCGATCACTGTTGGAAAACGTCGCACATGGCCTGATCAACTCGCCAGATCCAGAGCACACCGATCTCAAGCCAACATTACTCGGTACAGAACTCGCCGAAGTCGCGAGCGAGGTCAGGAATGGCGATGACCTTACGGTCGCGGCTGAAAGACACGGTCCGATTGTCGCACGCATTGTACAACTGGTTCGCAACGCCGCAGCCTTGGCGGATGCAGACGACTTCATCTGTGCCCTGAAGCAAGGTTACGGTACCACAGTTGGCTCCAGCGGTCGTCTCATCAGTGGTGGTCAAAAGCAACGTATTGCTCTTGCAAGAGCCTTGATCAAGGAGCCAAGAGTTCTTATCCTAGACGAAGCCACAGCGTCTCTCGACTCGAGAAGCGAACAAAGGATTCAAAGGGCAATCGCAAACATATCTACAGGCAGGACGATGATCACGGTCGCGCATCGACTTTCTACAATCACAAACGCGGACAACATCGTCGTCATGCAGAAAGGACGCCTCCTCGAACAAGGAACTCATGCGGATTTGATGGCTCGCGGTAGAGCATATGCAGATCTCATCAAGCTACAAACGATCGGAACCACCTCAGAGTCGACTGGTGTCGTTGCTACCTCTGAGCTAGTCTCAACATCCGATTCCCTCAACGAGAAGGCTGAGGCAACGAGCGACGACCAAGCTGTAAGCGAGAAAGTCCAGGCACCAGCCAACGCGGCCGAATCAGAGTCTGGCGAAGAAGATGAGCCACCATCACCCAAGAAATCTCTCTGGGATCTCGCTAAAGGCTACGCGCCCGCACTCAAGCCGCATCTGCTCGTTATCTTCGTTGCCCTTCTCGGATCAGTGGTGGTCGGCGGTGCTTTCTCGGGTGAGGCCGTCATCTTCGGTAACACTGTTGGAAGCTTGAACCCATGCAAAACTCCAGCCTTCATTCGCTCACACGGCAACTTCTTCGGCCTCATGTTCTTTGTCCTCGCAATCATCGAATTCTTCGCAAACTTGGTCAGCTGGTCTGGTTTCGGGTGGACCTCCGAACGTCTGGTCTATACCGTTCGCGTACTGTCTTTCCGATCCCTGTTCGAGCAGGACTTGGAATGGCATCAGTCAGAAGGTCGAACACCCTCCATGCTCCTGTCATACATCACCAGAGATGGCAACGCCCTGGCTGGACTTAGTGGATCAGTCCTTGGAACGTTGTTCTCGATCACTGTCAACCTTTTCGCCGCCATCATCCTCACTCACATCGTGGCATGGAAGATTGCCCTTGTATGTCTGTCACTGGTTCCACTTCTACTCGGATGTGGTCTCATGGAGCTCAATGTGCTTGGCAAGTTCGAAGAAAAGCACGAGACTGCTTACACCAAGTCTGTTGCGATCGGTGTGGAAGCTGTCACTTCCATCAAGCTTGTCGCTGCCCTTTCTCTGGAAGAAGAAACCCTCGGAACGTACAAGCGGTCTCTGGTTGGCCCTCGCAAGGAGACATTCAGCGTCATCATGCAAGCCAGCTTCTGGCAGGCAATGACCTACTTCCTAGGCAACTGCGTCAATGCACTTTCCTACTGGTGGGGCGCCAAGCAGATTATTGCAGGCAACTACACGCAGACGCAATTCCTGATTGTTGTCTTCTCCCTTCTCGTAGGCGCTCTTCTATGGGCTCAAATGTTTGCTCTAGCGCCCGAGCTGTCCAACGCTCGCGGAGCGATGGCAAGAATCTTGAGCTTGATCGAGATCGGGTCCGATGGAATGAGAGGCCACGTCCCCGATCCCGATGTCAAGCTGCGCCTCGAAGACAAGGACGTGGAAGCAGTCGGGGAATCCAAGCCAGTGCACCTCTTCGACGGCAAGCCCTCCAGCGTGCAATTCAACAACGTACACTTCACGTACCCGGCACGCCCAGACTCCAAAGTTCTCGACGGCTTAAACATCAAAGTCCAACCCGGCCAATTCTGCGCCCTAGTCGGCCCCAGCGGCGCCGGCAAATCCACAATCATCTCCCTGATTGAACGCTTCTACGTGCCCCAATCCGGCTCAATCCTAGTCGACGGCGTAGACGTGACGAAATCCCGCGACGTCTCTTTCCGCGACACCATCGCGCTCGTCCCGCAAGAAAGCGTCCTCTTCGAAGGCACCGTAGCCTTTAACATCGGCCTCGGCTCCCGCCACTCGCAGGAAGCAACAATGGAAGAGATCATCGAAGCCTGTAAGCTGGCAAACATCCACGAGACCATCAATGATCTTCCAGAAGGCTACAACACGCTATGTGGACCCAACGGCAGCCAGTTCTCCGGCGGTCAGAAGCAGAGACTTTCAATTGCGAGAGCGCTGGTGCGGAAGCCGAAGCTGTTGATTCTGGACGAGTCGACTAGCGCTCTTGACGCCGAGTCGGAAAAGCTGCTGCAGGACAGTTTGGATCTTGTCGCCAAGGAGACGACCGTGATCGCTATCGCGCATCGTCTGCGGACGATTCGGAAGGCCAATGTTATTTTCCAGATCGAGGCCGGTCGATGCCTGGTTTCGGGCACGCATGAGGAGTTGATGGTCAAGTCGGAGGTATATCGCGAGAATGCGATGCATCAGACGGTGTAGATAAAAAGAGTTATGATCTTCAAATACATTCCAATCTCATTCAAGAAGTTCAGTTCAATTCACTTCACTGCACTCGAGACTTTTTGAAAAGACCCTGCTAAGCAACAAACCCTGCAAAGCAACAAGTTCGCAAAACAAGTCGTTGACTACCAACCTCATAACACCTGACTGACCATTGGAATAAAGGCCGATTGCTCAAACACTCAACTTCAAGCTCTTCTCCCCACCCGCAGCGACCTCCTCCACAACCCCAGCAAACATGTCCAAAATCTCCTCCACCCTCGCATCATCCTTCTCACTCCCAACCACACCAACATGCAACTTCCCCTCCTTTACAAAAGTAACAGCCTTGAACGGATGTGCCGCATCGCCGTGCGGGTTTAGAATGTCAACCTTGCAACTGACATCCCCAAACGGCATCTCGTCAAAGTCCTCGAAGTCCTGATGGTGCACAATCGAGTCGAAAGAACCGCTTCCGGAACCTTCCCAAGAAACATCACAACTTTGAGCGATTTGGCTGAACCCGAGATAATCGTACGCCGCCGACTCCGCCATCTGCGCTTGCACATTGCGCAAGAGGTCCATGGTCGTCCAGGTAGCTTGCAGCTGCACGCGCACAGGGATGATGTTGTAGCAGGGACCCACGACTTCCTCAACATTCGCAAGGTCGACGTTGCGGCCCGAGGAGACGGCGCCGAAGGTTACGTCGCGGGTTCGTAGGTAGCGGGCTAGGAGGAGCGCCCAGGCGGCGGTGAGGATGTTGGAGGTTGTGATTTCGGCGGGTCGGTTGGGAGTTTCGACTTGTTTGGTTAAGAAGAGGCCGCAGTCGAGGACGGACTTGGAAGTCCCTTCTAGGACGGAGAGGGAGGATCCTTGTAGGAGGGTTGACCAGTACTTCTGCGCTTTCTTGATCTTAGATTCGCTTCGAATGGCGGCGACGTAGGCGGGGAAAGGCACGAAGTCGGCGAGTTGGGCGCCCATGTATAGAGTTTCGAGGTCGCGGAGGAGTCTGGGCAAGGAGACACCGTCGTATTGAGCGTGCGAGAGACGGACGACGAGGCCTATGCGGCCGTCTTTGCTTTCGACTAGCGAGGCTTTGAGGAAGGGTGAGCCAAGCGAGTAGTCGGACTCTGCGTCCGCGAGACACAGATCGTTGACGCCTTGCTCCAGTGTGGCGTCAACGCTCTCGCGCGCGACGGGTGCTTCGAGGTCCTTCAATACGACCTGGTAGTACTCCGACTTGTGCTGCACAAACACAGTACGAAGGATGTCGTGCGTTCTGACGAGCTTTCCGTATGCTTCGGTCAGTCGCTGTCTGTCGACGCCATCGTCGAACAGCATCATGGTGTATTGTACAGAAGTGCGTGGCTTGCGGATCGTCGCTTTGATGTCAAGGGCCTGCAACTCTGTGGCGGGTAGTACATCCTGGACCATCCAGGACTGGTCTGCAAGCTTCGGCTGCACATCTTGGATCAAGAAGCGCTGGGTGTCTTGTCCGGTCAACGTTGAGAAGGGCTTGTAAGACTGAGCCTTGGCTTGGGGTCCGTGATTGACTTTGAGGACGCGAGCAGCGTCACTAAGACGCATATTCTGAAAGATGTCGGCAACTGTCAGACCATGTCCCTGAGCACGGAGATTAGAGATGAGTTTCATAGCCAGCACGGAGTCTCCGCCAAGACGGAAGAAGTTGTCATCAACGTCGATTTGCTGTTCGGGAATCCTCAAGACCTCCGACCAAGCAGCGCGTAGAATACCAGCTGGACGACTGAGCTTCGCGGTATTCGCGCTGCGTGCCCATGCCTGCTTCAAGCCGTTGGTGATTTGTTTGAGATCTTCGGAAGATAGGCTTGTAGCAAGTCGGTTCAGGCAGTCGCGGTCGACTTGGCCGTCAGAGTTCAATGGAATGTTGTCGACGATGATGTACGCGCTCGGCATCATGTACGATGGGAGCGAGTCCCGGATGAACTTGTCAAGTCGTTTGGTTGCCGTGGCGAGCTCGGCAGAGACAGTAGCGCAAATGGTTGTCTGGCAACTTTGTGCGCCGACAGCTCCACAAACCAGCTCTTTGGGCTCTGACAACAGAGTCAGTGCCTCGTCCTCGAATGGTGGCTGCTCTATGAGGAGAACTGATCCCCCAACGGGCTGCTGAGTACTGGCAGGTGGCTGGTGGTGGAACTCGGCTGTGACGGCGCGGCAGGCTTGTGGCAAATGTGCTTTTGCGTGTGCTTCGAGCTCTGCGGCGTCTACCGTGTGGCCTTGTGCAGAGAGGAACTCATCCTTGCGGCCGACAAACACCAAGCTTCCATCGGCTTGCAGCTGGACCAGGTCGCCTGATGGCTTTACTGAAGACGATCGGCCAGGAATCTCGGAGGCTCCCTCCAGCAACCATGATGGGGATGTCAAGCTGTTCCCGGGCAGTACATTGCCCTCGAGCCAAAGCTCGCCAACACTACCAATCGGTGACAGTAACGCTGGGTTCAAGGGGTTGCACACCCAGGGGATTACCGCCCGAGGATAGACAGATCCTTGTTTGAGGTTCTTGCTGGCTCTGATGAGACCGGATGAGCTGTCGGATTCCAGAGGCGCATCCTTGTTCCAAGACCAGATCTGATCCAACTCGGCCGATGGCAAGCTGGATACCTCATTGAGTGGTCTGGAGAGATCCCTTACGATTGCAGAGCACGCAGCCTCGAGCTGAGTAAGAACGCGCTCCATCTGTGCAACCGCTACGAGATCTCTGTCAAAGCTTGCGCAGACTCTGAAACCATCGTTTCTGATGCCGAATGCCAGCATCAGCGGGTAGGGGTTGAAGTGAAGAGCCTCGCGGACAGGATCTCCCTTGGCGAAACCGAGTTCGTCGCCATCATATTCGGGCTCTGGCTGGATGACTAGTCCGGTCCCAGCTTCGCAGGCATACTGAGCATCCTGGCTGACCTTGCGAATGTTTTGCATACCCATGTGCTGGTAAGGAATTCGAGCCAGCACGCCTTGTTGGACTGTCTGCAGGTACGCCTCGACGGACATGTTTCGGCGGACGCGGACACGCATGGGTATCGTGGCGATCATTGGGCCTACGATGTTTTCGGCGCCACGAAGGGGAATATCGCGGCCTGTCATCGTCTCACCGAATACAACGTCATCGTTGCCGGTGTACTGCGAGGCGACGAGAGCCCAAGCACCGCGAACAATCGTTGCCTTGGTGAAGGGCGAGCAATCGCTGGCCTTCAAAGGGATGATTCTCTCGACCATGTCGTTTGGAGTTGGCATGTAGTCGCGAGTTGGCAATCTCGGGAATTGCGAGCCACTTGCACCGTCGAGCTCTTGACGCCAGAAGTCCTTCATCTTCGCGGCGTCCGTCCCCACGAGAAATTTGACGAAGTCCTTCATGTAAGCAGAAGGTCCACTTCTGTTGTCCCGTAGGTAATCGTTGATCTTTTGGAGAATGATTGGCTCAGACCAGCCATCGTACAACACATGGTGGACAGTCCACACCATGTATCGCTGACTTTCTTGGGCATCTTCGACAATGGCATAGCGTGCAAGGTTTTGCCCGAGCTCAGATCTCTCTTTCAGGTCATCTTCGAGATATCTTCTCAGATCCGTTGCCGCTCTCCACGTGATCCCTTCTCTCAAGACCACCTGCTGCAAGCCTGGCTCTTTCAGCTGCGCCAGGCGAGTGCGCAAGATGGGGCTAGTTGCTACGACATGTTCCCATGCGCTCTTCCAGGCCTCCAGATCGATGTGTTCGGGAATGCGCGAGACACGCTGAGCGATGTACGCCTTTGTCGATTTGAGCGAGAACGTGAAGAGCGACTCTTGTGTCGCGGTGCAAGGGTAAATATCTTCAACAACAGTCGGGTCTACACCACAAGCTTCTGCAGCTTCAGCCTGGGCCTCTTCGACTGAACGGTTGATCATGGAGAAGGCCGGCATCTCTTCTACAATCGATGAGTCGCAGGTGCGGGCCACGCTGGCCATGGCGGCGAGCGTGGGGTTGTTGAAGGTATCGGTAACCGTGACTTCCAAATCATGCTCTCGGCAAGCAGACACCATCTTCATGGCAGCCAACGAGTCGCCGCCCAGTACGAAGAAATTGTCGTTTGCGCCAATGATACTCTCGTCTAGTTTCAAGATCGCAGACCAGACCTGTCGCAAGCGCAACTCCAGACCGTTGAGATCGCGAGACTCGGTTGGCGGTGCCGATGCTTGATCCAAGTTTTGCAGATCAACGTCGATGCCAAATTGCCTCAATCGCTTTCGGTCGGTCTTACCCGAGATCAAGACAGGCAAGATGTTCACTGGAATGTAAGTTGTGGGAATCATGTATCGAGGCAAGACCTTGACAATGCCTTCGTTCGCCTCGTTGAGCTTGTTGCGGAGATCTTCGGGAAGCTCGACGCTCTTGATCTCGTCCTGCGATGTGCCGCTCAGTGACTGGAAGGTTACAAATGCCACCAACGTTGGCTGCCCGCCAGATGAGGTGGGTTTGATTACTTCGACGATCACAGTCGAATCTGACGGTAGTCTGGCGTTCAGCTGACTCTCAATCTCACTGAGCTCGACGCGTTGGCCTCGCAATTTGACCTGAGTATCCTTTCGTCCAGCGAAAATGATGCCTCCAGATCCATCAGGGTCGTATTTGCCGAGATCGCCAGTCTTGTATAGTCTGCCCCTTCGGCCGGCATAATTCTTGTGGCCCTTGGTGAGCCATGCAGGATCCTCGATGAAAGCCGCAGCCGTCTTCTCGGGGTCATCTAAGTAACCTTGTCCAACGATCGGTCCCTCAACAAGCAATTCACCCACAGCTCCTACTGGCAATAAGATTTCGTGATCATTCGGGTCCACGATCCACATTGCTGCCCCGTTACCCGTACCTATGGAGATGTATGGTCTGCCAGTTGCAGTATCACTGTTGATCGTGCACCCAATAGTGCACTCGCAGGGTCCATATCCGATGACAATTCTCGCACTTTGACCCCAAAGTGCCACATCGCTGGCGGCAGCAGCCTCTCCTCCGAGACCTAATGCCTCAAGCGAAGCGATGACATCCGGCTCCAAAATGCGAGCCAACGAAGGAGTAATGCCGGCATAGTTTATCTGCATCTTCCGAATAGCGTTGTTGATGTCATTCATTCGGTCCTCATCTGAAGGGATGCAAAGACATCCACCGTTGCCCAGTGTGAGAAGCATGCTATCGATGCTGACATCGAAAGCATAAGACGCAAAGTCTAGAACCCTGGACTTTGTTGTGTACCCGACCGCCTGAGCTCTCGGAATTGCGCTACTTGTGTAGGTGCGATGTGAGATTTTGACGCCCTTGGGTGTTCCAGTGCTGCCCGACGTGAAGATCAAGTACATGAGCGCTGTAGGTGGCACGGGCTCAAGCTGGACAGGTGCTTCGAGATCGGGGTTTGAAGTGAATGAGTCGGCTTCTACAACCAGTAGGTTGCCATCGGGTAGGATCGTCTTGGAGAAATTTTCTTGTTGGCGGGATGAGAGTATTGTAGTCGCCTTGACTTGTGTTGCCATATTTTGGAGACGGGCAAGAGGAAGTGACGGGTCCATCATTACAAGAGTTCCTCCCGCTTTCATCACTGCAAGCACAGCGACAATCGTCCATCGGGATTTCTCGAAGCAAAGCGGTACAAAGTCATGTAGTTTCACTCCTTGGCTGACAAGTCGTCCAGCTATGATTGATGAGTATTTCTCGACTTCGTCGTAAGTCAGGTCGCCGTCCCATGATGCTATGGCCACTTTGCCAGGGTTCAATCGTGCTTGCTCGGAGATCACATCGTGCATGCAATAGTCGAGTGTCGGCGGAAGTGAATGATTCCATGCCCAAAGGTCGTCCAAGTCGCGAGCGGAGGGCCTGATACATTCTCCGATGCTGATGTGGGGATGGAGTATGCAAGCTCGCATGGTGTCGACCAAAGTGTCCATCAGGCGCGATATAGTCCATTCCGGCATATCATCTGTACTGAACAGCGGCTGGATGCACAGTTCGCCGCCATCTCGTCTTAACTCAATATGAACGAGCTGATGTTGAGAATTGGTCAGTGTCCGTCTGACGCAGGGAAGGTTTCCTTGACTTACTTCTTCTTTCACGTCTTCAGACGATAAAGAAAGAGGGCCGGTGCTCAATTTTATCGAGGCAGGGCTCGAGAGAGCTGATTGTTGTGCTTTGGTGATCGAGGGGATCGATCCCGCAAGAATCGCAGCAGACTGTCCAGTATGGCTCTGCAGGCCAATCATTACGTCGTTGGGAGAGAGGCTCCGAACGGCATCTCCGTTTTCTAGATCCTGCGGACAGCCCTGGTACTGCCATTCGCAGCGGATAAGACTGCTCTCTTGCACCCGCATGAGGACGATGAGCCATGCTATGAGTATGATCTCGTCTCTCATGCCCGTTGGCGTGGAGCAGTTTTGAGGCGCCAGGCCGTCAATGTCGAAGGTCTTGGAAGCCATACCACTGGCCTCGTTCGTGTTCGACATGTCAACCAGAGTTCATTCGCAGCCAACAGTGACTGAGTGGTGTAATTTTGATACCTGGTCGTATATCTCTAAAGGCAGATCGTAGTACATACAAGTTCAGGCAAGGCTAGGCGATGGATCGTCGTCTGACGGGCATTTTGCGGCAAGGCCCGAGAAGTAGGACTTACCGTACATGGTGACTAGAGCATCACTGCAACGACGCACGCAGCGATGTCGCCGCTAGCACGCCCACACGCCGACATGGAGATGGTGCAAGGCCGATGCTGCAAGAACGGGCCCTAGAGCAAGGGTCCGAGCAGGGTGGGACATGCATCTGCAGGATCATCGTGATGATGGTAGGCATGTGTAAAAGGCATACCACCGTGGGTTGGTGGTTGAGTAGTGCGAGGACGAGACGCGTGCTTTTCCGGCCAAGTGGCGGCTAATTATCAGATCCGACGAGGGCACAAGCCCTAAAAGCCAAATGAACTCCACCGTAGCGCTACAACCACCACGGCCAAATCCACAAACGTCCACGCCCCTCCAAAAACACCCGCCAATGATCCGCCGCCAGCTCAGCCCTCATGGAGCCATTGAAGAGATTTTATCAGATGGTCTGATAGCTCGCATGACCGTCAATCTCGGACAGCCGTGGCATGCCACCTGCGCGCCACGAGGGTAACATCGGCTCGTAAGCGAAACTCAACATAATCTGATCATCTTATCAATTTGTTCGCGCATGGGCGGCGGCCATCCTTGTCGTCGCGGTGGATCATCCACAACACTAAGGCCGCCCATCATGCCAGCCCGCGCAGAGTCCAACGCTGCCGAGACCGGGCGAAGAGACTGGTGCGACTGAGTTGTCAAGTCGCCGGCGCGGTGTTGTCGCGAGACCTGCCTACGTTTCTCCCACAGCTCGTCAGGCGTGTTTGTTCACAGAGACCGCACACAACACACCTAGGCGATATTGAACCAGCCAGCATCTGTTCCACTATCGTTCCGTCACCGCCAGAGACAGCAGACATCACTTCCTCACGTGACATCTCCCCACAGACTCACAATATGTCCAAGTTCTGGCCCAAGGGCGGCCTCCCCGGCATCCTGCACCACTATGTATGTCCCATGTGGTCCTCACGCGGGGTCATGTGAACACTGCTGATCTGATAACCATAGGCCGAAAGCTTGGTGACCTTCGAGTACACTGGAAGCACTGTTCGCAAGCCTCACAGTCTCCTATTCGTGGGAGGCTTAGGCGATGGCATGGCAACGACTTCATACATGTCCGCATTGGTTTACGCATTGCAGCCTACGCAATGGTCACTCTTCACAATCAACCTGACGTCCTCGTATCAGGCGTGGGGCCTCGGTCATCTTGACCGCGACACCACTGAGATTGCACAGTGCATTGAATATATCAACGAATACAAGCAGGCCAAATTCGGTGGCGGTGGCAAGGTTGTCCTGATGGGTCACTCTACTGGTAGCCAGGACGTCCTTCACTACCTGTACCGCTCCAACCCTCACACCAGTCTATCATCATTCGACAAGGATCTGCAGCACCTGAAGCGCCCTGCGATCGACGGTGCCATTATGCAAGCCCCCGTGTCAGACAGAGAAGCAATCCATTGGGTTCTGGAGAAGGGCATTGGCGGCAGAGCACCCAGTGACTGCCGGGCGGCGTACGAGAAACTGATAGCCATCGCACAAGAAGAAGCCCGCAACAATCGTGCATGCGATACTCTTTTGCCTCTGGACATTACTACCCAGCTGGGCTACCCGGCCAGCCACCCAGTCAGCTGCCGCAGATTCTTGAGTCTCGTCAGCCCAGACAGTCCCAATACTCCCCAGGAAGACGACCTCTTCAGCTCAGACATAAGCGACGAGCAGCTCGACAAGACTTTTGGTATGATCCACGAACGGGCATTGCTGAGGTACAAGCTTCTCGTTATGCCTTCAGGGGCGGACCAGGCAGTTCCGGACTGGATCGATAAGGCGCAGTTGTTGGCAAGATGGCAGAAGGCTGTCGACCATAATGGATCGGCTCAGATTTGGGACACCGAGAACAGCGGTCCCATACCCAACGCATCTCACGCACTGAGTAACGACGACCAGGCGGAACCTAGGCAATACCTCGTCGAGAAGGTGCAGAACTACTTGAGCGGGCTCGAGAAGGCATTGACGACAGCTTCATGACGAAGATACAACAGATAAGACACTCCATTGAATGATGCAACCAATCCCGCTGCAGTTTGTGATCGCTATGTATATTGTACATGAACGCATGAGGTCTTCAGCCAAGCCCGCCAGGGCTGCAGGCCAAGCAATCGTCACCATCAGCATCTGTCGATTGGGCACGCGAGTGAACTTGCATATATTGCAACACCACCACTGCAATAACGATTTCTTACATGTATTCTTACATACTGGAACGCTCTCATTACGAGCCGTATAAAGCAGCTCCGGAGTTGACAGATCGGTGACTTTCACCGAAGAGGAAAAATAGCACATGGCCTCGAGTTTCGCGGAAGGATGCGAGGTACGTCACGGCCTGGCGGGGGGCTGGGTGAAAAATCAGATCTGATTAGATTCAACACTTTTTTCCGGTCCCCAATAAACCATCCACGCCGCCATCATTAAATCGAACCACGCCAGCGAAGCATCGTGGCGCGACTCAAGCCTGTGGACGGCTTGATCCGTGCTCCTGCGCCTGCGACCCACACTTGAAAATGACGGGGGTCTTTCAGCTCTCGCAAAACGCACTACTTTTCGTAAAGGCTGCGGCCAAACCACCGGGTCTTCCAGTTGCAGCATAGCAGCGCAACCCAAGAAACAACCCTGCGTTCTCCTAGTCTTGCGCCTCTGAGTTAGGACCCGTTATCTGATCATCGCTGAATCTGATACGTGCGCCGATGTCGCTTCGCGGGCCAAAACCCCCTCCAGGCTCCAAGCCTTGCGAGTCGTAACTGTCATATGCCTGCTCTCGCTGCAAGAATCCGGTGACAGCCGCATTAGCCACGGCGGTGGTGGTAGGGCGGATGAACCATCAACGAACCAGAAAGTTAGTATCGAACGTGCAGTGCAGCAGCTAGAGCAGAGGCCACGAGGATGATCCGTAGCGAGACTCTGTTGGGCGGGAGGGTCTTTGTCTCCGTGCACTGCCAGGCACGGCGCTCGTTAGGTCTTGCGAGAAGCACTCGAAAACGGATCCCTGGGCGTAGTCAGCCGTTTGGCCACGATGGTAGGGCACTCCAATAATCCTGCGGCCCAGCACCGTAGCACCGGTTGGTCCATTGAATACCTCTCTTTCACTTGATATCGAAATCCTCGTGAGTTCTTATCCCCATCGGAGCAAAAACAGGTCTCAATCTTACACTACCGTCTAGCCATACTCTATCGATACACTTCCCACAAGACAGCAATTATGGGAGCCTACAACGAGCTCATCGATCAAACCCCGACGTACGACGTCGTCTGCATTGGGTTCGGAACCAAAGGTCTCGCACTATCCACAGTCCTCGCAGATCACGACCCAACACAAAAAGTCCTGGTAGTCGAACGAGATGCCCACTTCAACGGAGACCTCGGATTCGCAGCAACAAACAGTTCAGCAGGATCGACTTTCTTACGCGACCTGATCACTCTCCGCAACCCACGATCGGAGTATACTTTTATCAACTTCCTGCACGAGACGAACCTCCTGGTCGCTTTCACCAATGCCTCGCAACTCATCACATCCCGCCAGCTCACGGCCCGCTACATGACCTGGGTCGCCGAGAAGATCCAAAGTCTCGGATGGGTGGCGTTCAACAAGGAAGCCGTCAACATCAAGCCGACCAAAGTGGCCGCCGACGGCCAAGTCAACCAGTGGACGGTCGACCTACGAGCCAACGGCAACGGAGCCGCATCAAAGGTCATATGCAAGCGCCTGGTGGTTGCCACCGGCGCTCAGTCACAGCTTCCTGACGCTCTGGCCTCGCCCAAACTCGCCTCGGCCGTCATGTCAATGGATAGATCGAAGGAGTTGATCGAGAGAGTCCACCACGCCACTGCGCCGCTTAACATCGCCATCATCGGCGCAGACCAAGAAGCAGTCGAACTCTTCGAACACCTGATCGCCGCCCCGGGCAACCACCGCGCCACAATGATCCTCCCAGGCTCAGCACTAAGAGTCGAAGACGGTACTCCCTTGTAAGTCCAAGAAGAAGAACCAAACCCTATCCACCAAAAACCCAGAACTCCCCCCAAACTAACCTCTCCAACCACCAGCACCCGCGAAATAATCGACGGCGCCTCCACCCCAGCCCTCAACCACCTCCCCCCCGAACTCCGCGCCAAAATGCTCGCCACCAGCGTCGCCGCCGAATTCCCCACCGTAGACCTGCACACGCTCGAAGCCCTCTACATCGCCCTCTACTCGCAGCAAGTGTCCGAGCCCAACAAAGCCCTCCACCGCTTCGGAATGCGCCCCCACACCCGCGTGACCAAAGCGCAGCCCGCCGCAGACACGACCACCACCACCGCCTCCAACGCGCAAAAAGTCCTCCTGACCGCCCACGACACCCGCTCCCTCCTCCCCTCCACTGACTTCTCAATCCCCTACGACCTCGTAATCGCCTCCCCCGAATGCACCGCCCTCCCAGGCAAAGCGCTCGTCGCGCCTCTGGCGCGGATGTTCGACTCTGCGGCACCTTCTTCTTCCGGGCAATGCAGCGTCGACGCGGGCTACAGAGTCAATTTCCGCCGCAAGGCCGTGGCGCCTGGCTGCGGGCTTTGGGTCCTGGGGACTTTGGCGGATGCCAAAGCGAGGCGGGATGATTTCAGTTTGCTGTCGCAGAGCGCGGGGAGGGCGTTGGAGAGTCTTCTTGAGGCGCAGCGTGAGGAGGATGCGGTGGAGGCTGGAGCGGTGAAGTATGGACAGATGGCGATGTTGTAGAGTCGTTTGATTGGCTTGTTGAAGGAGGGGTCGAGAGATGGGTTTTGTTTTTGGTTAGCTGGCGTTTAACTGGCGTTGGTTCCTTCATTATCTGAGGGAGGGTGGTGGTAGGGAAAAAGCTTCGTTCTGCATTTTGGTAAAACTGTTGTTGGGGCAATTGGATTCTTCAAGGTTTTCCCTGTGATGGGTTGTCGTACGAAATGATAGGTTCGGGACTTCGGGTGCAATGATCAAAAACATCCAATCAAATTATATAACAAAAACAAAGCATGGCCACACCGGACCTGATATCTAAAGTTTCGCCCTTGACACACTCAACAGCTCCTGTCCGATCTTTTTCATCTCGAACTTCTTAATCTTACCACTGCCCGTAATCGGCACTTCAGCAGTAACACCATCCTCGCCCAGCCAGAAAACGTGCACAGGCGTCTTGTGCCTCCCAAGCCTCTCCCTCGTCCAAGCCCTGATAGCTTCGATGTTGGGCTTCTCGGCATCGGCAGACCGCTGCAGGAAAGCGGCGACTTTTTCGCCGTACTTTTTGTCGGGCAGACCGACGACGATTGCGCGATCAACCGCTGGGTGCTCGACAAGCCTCTCCTCGATCTCGAGAGGGTAGATGTTTTCGCCGCCACGGATGATGATGTCCTTGAAGCGGCCAGTGATCTTGCAGTAACCGTGTTGGTCGATGAAAGCCTCGTCACCGGTGTGGAGCCACAGGACGCCGTCGGCGTCCCGCTTCATGGTCTCGGCAGTCTTCTCTTCGTTGCGCCAGTAGCCTTGTTGCAGTTGGTAGCCTGCGATGCAGAGCTCGCCGCGGGAGCCGACGGGTAGGATCTCGCCGTCTACGTTGACTACCTTGGCCGAAGCGTGTGGCATCAGAGTGCCGACGGACGTCAGGCGGCGGTCCATTGTGTCGTCGACAAAAGCGTTGAAGCAGGTTGGTGATGCTTCGGTCAGACCGTAGCTGCTTGTGAACTCTGTCATACCAAATTCGTTGACGAGTAACTCCATCAAATGCCGGGGAACTGGGGCACCCGCAATGATGCCAGTGCGTAGTGGGGTGCAGTCGAACCCTGTAGGTCGAGGTAGACTGAACAGGGTATCGAACATGGCAGGCACGCCATGAACGGCAGTACACCTCTCATCCGAAAGAGCACGAAGGACTGCAGGCCCGTCGAATATCTCCGCAGGGTACACGATCTTCGCTCCGTGGGTCAGAACGGCAAGGAGACCGAGAACCAATCCAAAGCAATGGAACAGTGGTGGTGGACAGCAAAGGATGTCGTTCTGCGTGAGACTCATGCGATCGCCAATGAATCGTGAGTTATTCAGCAGGTTGTGTTGCGTCAGCATGGCAGCTTTGGGATGACCCGTCGACCCACTTGTGAACTGAAGGTTACAGGTATCGTAAGGGCTCACAGCCGCTTGAGCTGCAGCTAATCTCTCTGCTGGGAGGCCAGAGCCGGTTTGAATCACATCTCGGTACTCTGGAAGCCCATCTAATGACCCTGAAAGAAGGATGATCTTCTGTAGTGCGGGGAGATCGGTTTGTGCCCGGCTGAACGTTCGAACCATAGCGGTGTTGTCGGTACGACCGATATGTGCGGTTGTGAAAAGCATCTTGCATTCTGTCGTGAAAATTAGCTCCGTCCTTCATGATCGAGCATACGCCTTCCACACATACCTGTATACTGAAGTGCATACTGTGCTTCCGCAGAGGTGTATGTGTTGTTCAGGATGACAAGGATGGCGCCGATCCTCATACAGGCGAAGAATACCGACGCGTACTCCACGCGGTTTCCAGCGAGGATAGCAACTCGGTCACCGGCTGCGATTCCATTGTCGAGGAGATATCGAGCAAGATAGATGCTGTGTTGTTGAAGATCATGGTACTTCCATCTTGTTCCGTTCCAAGGAGTGACGATGGCTTCGTCGTTGCCAAAGTGTAGACATTGGTAGTCCAAGAAATCTGCCAACGTCAAATCCAAGAGGGGTGGATTCTGCGGTCCATGGAATACCGACAGAGCGGTAGAGACGTTGTCAAGATCGCTTGTAATTGTCGCCATTGCTGTCGTTACTGGTCATCGGTTTGCCTACGTCTGGTCAAGACGAATAGATCAGATAAGGATTTTACTTGGGGCTGTCGCGTGGCCTCGGATCTAGCAGGACCTGTCCACCGACACCGGGCCGCCAGTAATACGATCAGGCATCAGACGTGATGCGAAGTTCCGATGCCCTAACAGCGACGGCAATTGCCTTGAATCGAACAGACTCTGGGTTTCGCGAACAAGGGCAGCCTCTGTGCGTGCATCTGTTGGGAACGGGCAGGCTCCGGGCAGACGAGGTGGCCTTCACGCAATCAGATCGGTGTCCCAGACACGGCAGACTAACGCAAAGTAGATGGAGCTGTCCCCAGCAGCCCACTGAGCCCAGGTCGAGGGATTGGAGCCTACCCTGTCACATACGTACGCCATGCCATCACAACGCATGGCCTTCGTCGGTGGACGAAGTCGGGTTCTCAGTGGAGCAGGACAGGGCTGCAACTGCAACGCGCATGAACAAGGATACCGGGAAGGATGCTCGGCGCCAACGTGGAGTATTATCAGATTGATAACCTAAAGCTAACGACAGTAGCCTGGGTCGAGTGGAGCGACGGGAAAACGCACGGTGAAGTGAGAGTGACAAAACCATGTAGCGCTAGGCCGGCCTCGGAAGCATCTCTTTCGGGGTCGGAGAGAAGAGGAAGTGGATCGTGAGGTGCTGCCTCAGGCATGGACACAGCAGACAATGCATCAGGGTTAGGGTTGGTGTTCGTGAGCAGTTCAAGGCGAGTCTCTGAACGACCATCTGGACTGTATGTGTATTTTGGAACAGCTTCGGGTATGTTGTAAGTTGTCGTCTTCATACTCCGTTGATGTGAGGCTAGGATACGGGATGCTGGACTAAGCCATTAGAGGAAATGAATCAAGTTGGGTTTTTTTCTTTAGACCACACATCTTCCCCAGACCTAGTCTTGGGTATGATGTGCTTCTACTTCAATCGAGACTTGATAGGGCAAAAACACGCCTGGCTCCCGAGAAACACATCCAACGAACGGACTGTTCGAAAAACAGCATAGTAAACGGGAAACAACCGCAAGGTCAACACATCGATTGCTCGAAGCCGAACCAGTCCAGTCACCAGATTTGAATTATAACCAACCGACATGCAAGCTATGAGGAGCAATGCGGAGGGTATCAGTGTCATTGGCGGTGAAAACGAGATCCCGATTCGGTTTCACGGAAGAGAGCCATACATTTCCAAGCCATGCGCTGTCTTTGGATCTCGATAAACATCATCCTTCAACCTTGACCATTGGAGGAAACTTGTCTCTCTTACAACTCTTATAGTACAGTGTTCATATACACCAACATCCTGCAATGCACCACGCAGATGCTCCAGACCCATCAAAGTAATAAAACGCCATGCCAAATCTCAATGTAATTCCTCACCACCTCACTCATTTGGGCCACTTCTTCCAGCCACGGCCATGTCCTCTCTCCTTCCACTGCCTGATCATCTCTGGCATGCCCTCCATCGCCTTTGTCCTCTCCGCCAAACGGCCCTTGAGTGTACGCTCCCAGAGCTTACCCTTGACCCTCTTGCCGATACCCGTTCCTTGGACCCTCAATCCGTTCTCGATGCGCTTCTGCTCCTTGATCTCGGGGTGCTTGGGCGAGTGCGGCATCAGAGGCAGGACGTCAAATTCCTTGGCCAGCTTGAAGAGCTCGGCTTGTCGGCGCAGGGAGTAGTGAGGCGCGTGCCAGTTTCCAGTGCTGGGGTTCTTGAAGGCCAGGAAAGGGTTGCGGTTGCGGGGGTATTGCGGTACATCGCTTGAAGGCGGCTCAATGGTTGTGGTAGTTGTCGTAGCATTGGGGTTCATGGAAGATGTGTTCTGTGCGATTTGCACCGGCTCGGCCGAGGGTTGTGTGGCGCCATTGATGAGCGATGGCGGGAAGCGTGTGAAGAATCGCAAGAGTCGGGGGTGTAGGTCCTGCGCCAGGCGTATGTGTCTCTCCATTGCAGCCATGGTGGAGGTTGTGAGGTGATGCTTTGGTGTATTGGATTGATCTGTTGGTATCCTTAGATCTTACGGGGACTTGGATGGACGCGGGAGTCTGGTCGGTCGGGTGCAGCCGCTAGCGCCGACTGCGCGCGTCAGAGCAGCTGCCTCGTCGTCCTCACTCAAGTGATGGATGGAGTGAGCTTCATTGCACGAGCTATCCCAAACACAATCACCACCGACACACTCCCATCAACAACAACTCCCACACCCAATACATCGAACAAACTGCAATTCGCATACGAACTACGTGCCACCGCACCGACAACGCCGCGAACACCCTCCCGACGGTCTAACTTAACGTCGGCGACCTCACAGCTTCACTAAACACCACATCACCACATCCAACATGGGCTCACCTTTCTCCATAAGTGCGCATGACTCCCTCCTCGCATAATCTCTTCATTGACTAACAACACTTTAGACGGCGGTGCCTGCGTAGCTATGGTCGGCAAAGACTGTGTTGCCATCGCCTGCGACCTGCGCCTCGGTCTCCAAGCCCTGACCGTCAGCAACAACTTCCCTAAGATCTTCCCCTACGGCTCTCAAGTCCACCTAGGCCTCACCGGCCTCGCGACAGACGTCCAGACCGTCTCCGAGCTCTTCAGATACAAGCACAACATGTACCGATTACGGGAGGAGCGCGACATCAGCCCGCAAACCTTCGCCAACCTGGTCAGCAGCAGTCTTTACGAAAGGAGATTCGGACCGTGGTTTGTCAGCCCGGTGGTGGCGGGAATCAACGGCACCACTGGAAAGCCGTTCATTTGCGGGTATGTGTTGTCTACAAACACGAAGCGCTCATGACCTCAAGCTAACACGACGACAACACAGCTTCGACAGCATCGGCTGCATTGACCTCGCCAAAGACTTCATCGTCGCCGGCACCGCCTCAGACCAGCTCTTCGGTACCTGCGAAGGCCTCTGGGAGCCCGACCTCGAGCCCGAGGACCTCTTTGAGACCATTTCACAGGCTCTCCTCAATGCCGTTGACAGAGATGCACTTTCGGGCTGGGGAGCACACGTATACATCATCGAGAAGGACAAGGTCACCAAGAGGCTGTTGAAGGGCCGACAAGATTAGATGGGCATCAGGCAGTGAGGATGCAGGGTCCTGGCAGTGCGCTCGGACCACAAAGGCGGCTACACGATCAGATGACGGAGAGCAGAAGCCCGCGTGTAACATATAAAGACATGCATGAGGCATGGGAAAGAGCATGGGCACATGGGAAAGAGCAAGGACTGGTACAACTCTTCCGTCAGCAGGGTCTACAAAGCTGATTCTAGATGAACTCGGATTGGTGGATTGGCGGCTGAAAGGGTCGGTCACGTTGATATGACAGTTTGCACGCGTGGCAGCCGATAGGCGTACTGCCCGAGTCTAGTGCAAGTACCAGAAACCATTGCACGACTCCCGTTGCTCAATTCACACCAGCAGTCTTACAGTTTACCATGAATGTCTAGCTCCCTGTAAACGCGGCAGTCACAATGTCCCATGACAACTACAAGATTACATACATGAATCTTCTCCACGTGGTCTCCTGGTGTCACCTAGGGCACTGTACGCCCAATTGCCTCGTCTTTCTCGGAAGATTGGGTTCCATGTTCGGTTTCTATCAATATACAGAAGTTAGGTAAGGTAATGATATATATATGTGTCCTGTATGCAAAAGCTTGCGATACTTGCAAAAGGCCATCCACCAAAATAAGCTCCACCGAAACAATTTTCCAAATCTCTCTGACCGCCCCCTAACTTGATGATCAGATCTAGCTTAGTAAGTAACCGCAAGCAGGCAACCTCCATCTCGCTATCGCCTCCCCGCTGCCGCACCACTCTTCCTCGCAGCCTTCGCCTCCTTCCTCTTCTCCTTGCCACTCGCCGCCGCCGCCGCCGCCGCCGGCTTCTCAACAACAGCACTCCCAGCCGCCGCCCCCATCCTCGGCCCCGCCCAATTCCAAGCCGTAAACCCAACCGCACACAAGAAAACATCCCCTCCCAACGCCAACACGGCCGGATGCTGCCACAGCGCCACCGTGATAGCCTCGGGCCCAAACCCCTCCTGCACCGCCTGGTAAGCCTTCATGCCCATCATGATGAGGGCCGTCTTGAGGACGACGCGCTGGACCTCGGCGCCCGTGGCGCGGTCCTGGGGGATTTTGGCGGGGGCTTGGGCGGCGGAGGGGTAGAATTGGGCGGGAATGAGGAGGGGGAAGAGCAGGCAGAGGCGGGCGAGGAGGACGATGGGGACTAGGGCTGGGGTCGAGGCGTAGAGTTGGGCGAGGGCGAGGCAGAGGCAGTAGGCTGCTGCGGAGAGGACGGAGTGGGTTTTGGAGAAGTGTAGGATTCTGGTGGCCGTGCTGCTGCTGCTGTTGGGGGGTTCGTTGTCTTTTGTTTCCTCTTTCTCTTGCTCCTCGGGACAAGTCAGCAGCAACGCGATGTAGAACAAGTTCTGCGCGAACGAAATCGGCAGGATCTGGCTGAGGGCGAAGAAGGTCCAGAGGTTTGGGATTTGGCGCTGGCGGCCTTCGGTCCCCATGTAAATCACCGTTGAGAGGGTGGCGAGCAGGGCGCTTTGGGCCCAGAAGAAGCGGGCGGAGTCCTGGACTAGGCCTTCGGCGAAGTCGGTGAAGAGGTGGGATGTTGTGGACCAGTGCCAGATTGCGAGAGGGAGGTTGTTGTCGTTGTTGCTGCTGGACGATAGCGGTGATTTTTGGAGGAGAGTGGCCCTTTGGTTGAAGGACTGGATCAGGACGTTGAGCATGGTTGTCGATAGAGTGGCGAAGCTGATGAGGGCGAGGATGCTAAAGAGCCAGAGTTGCTTAGTATGACTTGAAGTTTTCGTCTTGTAAGTGGTCGTGTATAGGCTGTAGAGCGTTTGTAGGGTCTTCCCCGTGAAGACTAATGCGAAGACATTATAGAGCCAGAATATCGTGGCTCCTAAGTAATTTGTTGATTCTTCCATGATGCTTAGATCCTTTGATGGAGTTTTGCGATTGCTTCCGGGGCTCGTCTCTGACTGTGTTCTCTTGGTTATTTGTCCTGCGTTCCTGACCGGTAATGCTGGGTTGTGCTGTTGTCTTCAAAGCAGAGGAGATGTTGACGTTGCACAAGTAGGATTCACTGGGCAGCCCCAACCCTAACCCTTCATTGGTGCCTTGGTAAATGGTTAGACAGTGAACTGTGATCGCCAACGACGAACAGAGTGCGTGATTGCGATTGTAAAGAGTTTGATTATCGGGGGACCGCTGTTGCATGGTGCCAAAGGTTCACTTGAACGATGGTGAGTCGATTCGTCAACTCTTCGAAGGTCGGAAGACAACCAAAGTCCGAACCGGGGTTGTGGGTTGATAAGGTAGGCACTGTGGCCTTGTTGCATACGCTTTTTGGTCGATGTATCCCATGTATGTATGCATCGCGAGCAACACACGCAGACACACTCAAGGTCGTTATTACCACACCGCCAACCCCAACGCAGTACCAAAAGAGCTTCAGACCCGAGTTCCACCATTATCACAACCTAACCCCCCTAACAAGCAACCAAAGCACAACCGGCACAACAACATTGTCATTCGCCCCCGTCAACACAGCCTCCATGAAACTCGCCCCGCAAGCGCAGACGAAAGCCTTGCAAAGCGTCAAAACCCAGCATCCCGAAAGCAGCACTCCAATCACAGAATCCGCCTCGAGCCCAGTGCATGAGCCTCCAGACCCAGCATCCTCCCAGCCCCCAAACGCCAAATAGACCTTGGCAAAAACCAACCCTCCCGTAACAGCAACAGCAAAAGCCGCACTGCCCTCGAAACTCTTCCCGCCGACCCACGACCATTTGTGCCGACCGTAGCGGCGGCCGATGAGACTGGCGGCGGCGTCGCCCATCCCGACGCAGATGACGCCCGAGAGCATGCCTACGTCCCGGCGCGAGTGCGCGAGTTCCCAACCCGAAGGATCGCGATGCGAAGCCGCGAGAGAAAACCAAAGCGGCACCGCGCAGCCCACCAGCAAGAAAATGTGCGAAACGACGACCGGGCCGCGGAGGTCCCGACCATCCACATAAGGGGCCACGAAGCGTGCGAGAGCGTTGCCCAAGGGTGGAACTTGGCCTGCGCGGACTGCTTCGAGAAGTAAGAAGACGGCTAGGATCAAGGCCAGGGCGAGGGCGCAGGCGCAGGGGTCGAGGAAGGTGGAGGGGAGGAGCATGGCGACCATGACGCCGTGGAAGACTTTGCGGCGGGTGTCAACTTCGACATAGGCGGTTAGGTTGAAGACGGCGAGGAGGCCGAGGAGGAGTATTAGGAGCCAGTAGGCTATTAGGAGGAGGCGGATGTTGGAGGGGCCGAGAGTCGAGCGGAGAAGGGGGATGTTTAGGGGAAGGGTGAGGTATGACTTTGGCTGTAGATTAGATATCGGAGGGAGTGGGATCCAGCCTTGGAGGCCGAGAGTTGTGACGATGGTACGGGCGGGACTGAGGTGTCCGAGTAGATAGCTGATTGCCCAGCCGATGGGCTCTTGACCGTCAAGGGCTTTATGGGCAACGTAGATCCGCACTGGTCCAAGGACGACGCATACTATCGCAGCATAGATGAACGCGGCGTAAAGCCACTTTCTCCGCGCAGCTTGAGTGGGAGTGAGTTGCAGACACCATAGCAAGTTCGCCGACTTGCCCTTTGAGCGTCTTCCTGTGACTTTGTTTTTCAGCGCAGCAGCCAGGCTTTCCGGCAATGTGCTACGTCTTGGTCTCGTCGCGCTTCCATCGACCTTGGGCAACAGGGATGGCATTTTGCGCGGTTCAACGGCAGACTGTGGCTCGCGGTCATCCTTACCGTCTGTGTATAGCGACTCCCATACACGAGTCGCCAGCTTCGGTCGACCATTTGGTCGCTTCTTCAGAGTGATCTCTGGTTGATCTTCGTCAGCGTCACTATCGTGATCCGGTGGAGAAGACCTGAAAGCCGCTGTAGCGCGCTGCACTTGGATTAGGTCGGAAACAGCGTCGACAAGGGATCTTCGTTCTTCCGCGGTGTGCCCTGGTCGGCGGAGCTTCCACTTCGGCACTCGAGCGAGACTGACGTTCCAGTGTAGTACCCGTTCGGTCATGGCGAAGAGTGAGAGTCCACCAATCCACAGGCAGGCTTTCATGATGATGGTCTGTGGGGTGTGTGCAAAAAGTAACAGGTTGATCAACACAACCGAAAGGAGGTGTAATTCTGAGATGAGAAGACTCGTTGTCGTCAGATATTGCAGTGGCTGCAACAAAGCTTGATGAAGCGGATACAAGGTCACCAACACCTCCGTAGGGAGGGCTCCAATGGCTTTCACTGGATACGGCTTCTCCACGGTGATGCCCGAAATCCAGTTGGTGTGCTCTGACACCAGAAGTGGAAGGATAGAAATGAACCAATGCACAACGTTGATGCCGTAAAAGCGGCTCGATCGTGGGAAGAGCCTCTGCGGGAGTGAAGCCAGTCCGAGGATGATGTTCGGAAGTATGATTTGCGGGTTCAATGGTGACACTGTAAGGGCCACAAGTACCGGTAAGAAAGGCGGATACAAGACCGTCGCCGGATCGAACGACGCAGGGACGCGGAAGCGCTGCCATGGCTTGTTGTAGATGGCGCGTGTGTCGACGATGGAGAGCTTGATCGGGTAGACCAAGATGAGCAGCGCCGTGATGAGCAGGTGGCTCACAAGCTCCATGCGCCATTCCCATGCCGTGTCCCATACTCCATCTCCGCAGAGCACGATCAGCACGATCACTCCGACGAGGGCAACTTCGGAGCTCCTACGAGCAAACTCATGCAAGCGTCTACGGTATAGCTTTTCCTGCTCCTCTTCTTCCCTGCTCTTTCTGGCCTCCTCGCTCTCGCCTGTGGTGCTCTTCCGCCGGCGGAAATAGTCTTCCTCATCCCTCCCCTCATCGTCAAGTTGACTTGGCGATAGAAATGCCTCCTCGCTCCGTTCGCCAATCTTCAATCCTTTCCGTGGCCGCAGTGAGGGCGGCGGGAGTAGTTTCATGAAATCCGGCCGCTCATCATCAGCTTCCGTCCCACTCTCGCTGCCTGTAGTAGATGGCGCAACGCGTCTGGGGTCATCCTTCACAGACGCTTCTGACTCGGAGGTGGCGGCATTGTCTTCTGTGCCTGTATGTCGTCCTTGTTGATGTACCAGAGGGCGGCCGCTGGGATCACGCTGAGAGCCACGGCCGAGACGACTTTGCTGGCTAATTTGGGATCCATGACGGTGGTAAGGGTGTGGAGAGCGCGTGAATTCTCGTAGGTTTGCGGCTTCTTCCTGTGTTATTCCCTGCTGCTCTAGCTCGAGGTCCTCGCCCGGTGGGGTGATGGAAGTGGTTGGGATGGGATTTGTGGTGGTGGTGGTGGTAGGCGATTCTACTTGGTCGGGGAGCATTCTTGCGCGCAGAGGCGGAACATGTTATATGTATGTGTCGAGGGAGAGTATCAAGTTAACGAGAGTGGATCATTGTATTGAAAGGAACCTGCCAAGTAGAAAGAGCCTCGTAACTTCCTTCCTTCCACGTTGTTCAACTCCGCCTCGTCCTCGTCAGCCCCAGCGACTTGACGTTTCGCACGTGTCAACGGATCCGCTCGGCTCCATGACGATCTCCATTCGGCATTGGCGGTCCGTATGGGTACAATTAGTGTAGGGCTATCGAATGGTAAATCACTCGTAGGATTGTACAAGTAAGTTGAATCACACTTCAACTCACACTCAAGTCGAACGCCGGAATACGTACATGTAATTAGTTCGTGTCGACAAAAGTCTTTCACATCATGAAATCCGAAAGCCACTACGTTTCGCCAATCAAGGTACGATTGGCACGAGTCTCAGCCAAGATGTATGTAACCTGCAAGAGACCCGATCCGATGACAGGGCGTCTTTCAGAGCATGGGGGACTTGACAAGTGGCAAGAATAGTACATGTGCGTCAGTAGGGTTTATAGCACTGATTGGGGTTCGAAGAAGATGGTGTAATAACTTTCACTGTGTATATGTGTGTAAACTTCCCCTCCACATCATTCTCATATGGTGATAAGTAATTGCCAATGCGCGTAGAGGACCTTGGAGGGCTATGCTGTATGCAATGGCAAACGCTTGTGATTTTGGTTGTAAAAGTACATGTATGCATCCCTCGATTTCCATCACGAGTGTGTACAGTTCTCAAAAACTCCATTCCTGGCTCCAGCCATTATTAGTTGTTGAACAAAAAGAAAGGTCTTAGTCTCTCAATCAAGCATGCATGCGAGCATGATCTCAGATCACACAGGCGTTCAATTCGTAGCTCTCGCCTCGATTTGCTTAGAGAAGAGCAGCGGCCAAACCGAAGGCGAAAACACCAGCAACGGCACCCTGGGTGGCAGCAGCGCCAGAATCCTCAGTCGAGGTGGCGTCGTTGTCAGAAACGCCAGAAGAAACTCCTGAAACAGCTCCAGCTCCGGCAGATGACGCCCTCGACACAATCGAGCTACCGCCCTGGACAACTCCGCTGGTGCCCTGCGAGTAGACTGAAGAAGCTCCGTCCACTGCCGACGAACCACCAGCCACCACGGCTGATGTGATTGTCGATGCGACGTTGCCGCTTCCGTCAGTGATCGTAGAGTAAACTGAAGCTGCGCCAGATGTGGCCGACTCGAAAGCGTTGCTTGCGCCAGAAACACCGGCGCTGCCTACTGAAGATGCACCAGAAACTGCAGTCTCTCCTGCGCCCCCCACGGCGCTCGTCACAGTGGCAGCGGCACCCCCAAGAGCGGACGTTGCCTGGTTATGTTGTTAGTTGGGTTTGTACGTCAACGGAAGAAGTAGAGGGCAACTTACGGCACCAAGACCTTGACCAATGTCATTGCCGACAGACTCAGCACCACCCTGGGCGGCAGCGAGGGCGGGGAGAACGACGGCGAGAGCGTAGTTGGTGAACTGCATGTTTGCGGTGTTGTGAGGGATTGAAAGTTTGTTTGTTTGTTGTGGTTGGCGAGGTCGTGAGTTGCAGTGTCGTGAGTGATGTGATGTGAAGAGTGAGGTTTGATGAGAGTGGAGTAGTGGGAGAGACAGATGAAGACAATGGTTTGAAGCCTAAAGGGTGATATGTAGTAAAAAGGTCAAGACAGGCACTAGGAGACGCCCAGGCGGTGTTGCGTGGCCGACGGCATGTTTGGCAATCACGGTTAAGCTGCGATGATGACGTAGCTTGATCCTGTGCCAGGGAAAGTTAGAGCACATGAGGCTGAGAGCCTGAGACGAGACGTGATTTTGGAGGGCTGTAACGAGAGCATGGACTCTTGCCTCGTAGCCAACCAACCAGAAAGAACACCAAGCCAATGGAGAGTGACGATGCTTGTACACGACACGACACGACACGACACAGCCTTGTATGCATAGCCTTGTGATAGGGCTCAGCCTCAAAGAGGATTCGTCACCAGGTTTTCGACTCCTAAACTGCAGCCTACGAGGAAATCCCTGACCACTCTCCTTGAAATGGTAACTGTTAGCAGAATGCGACGTCACTGTAATCTTCCTTCATCCGTCTTGGCTTATGAAATGATGGAGGATTGCCCGCGGCGTCCAAGTGGTCTGAGAGTAGCGGAGGCGGATCCATAGTGTGCCCTGAGCTTCACTTCCTTCAGTGCGGCCATCGTGATCGATCAATTCGATAGGTATGCCAGGGAGTCTCCCAGCCATCAGCTTGCACGTGTCGTTCAGCCTTGAACATGTGGCTACAAAGGAGACTCTCATGACCAGATGTTGGGCATCTGAAATGTAAGGCCCATTTACATGCCACAGCCGCCGTGGCTAATTCAAGGAGAGGCTTTTGATCTTTTGAATCATGGCATCTAGAGTAGCCTTGGGAACGTCTCTCGAGAGCGACGAGTGCTTGTATGATGGGCATGAGATGGGCGATATCGAGTTGATTTCCTTTCCTCGAGCTGTAGATAAGATCGAAGACTGGAAGGATACTGCCGGGCGGTGAGGCACCACCCGCCAGCAAACGTACCTCGGCGATTGAGGCTCCAGCTCCGTCGATTTGGCCATGTTTGTAAATTGAATGCCGATAGAGACGTAGGTAATGTTATGAGCGACGACGACCTTTTGCTGCAACAAAAAAAGACGACAAGACACCATGTCCGACTACATTCATGACAGAGCGCCGGACACGCACCGCGAAGCCTTCACCACATTCACCTACCCATGGGCCGGTGCGCCAGACATCATCCGCTCTCACCAGAAAGACGCCTACTTCCAATCACACCTCCTCCAACAGCTGTCCAACATACTGCGATCGCTCTACGGCGCTCGCGCCTCACACGCCTGGGCAAATGAAGCCCGTACCTTCACCGAGCTGCTCTACCTGGGCCTCACCACGTTCGTTGGCAATCGAACGCTAGGCGAGGAATACACCGACATCGTCCAGGTCCACGACGACGACCACACCCTACCCTCGATCACTCGACGCGCCTCCTACATCCTCTCCAGCGTCCTGACTCCCTACCTGCTCAGCCGTCTCTTGCCAGCACTGCGCCGTCGCCTCCGCGCCAAACTCGAGCTCACCGTCCGCAAATCCCACCAGCGTCGCGCCTCATCTCCCACTCGAAGCAGGCAACCCGCGCCAAAGACCGCACAGATCCAGCAATACCTCCTCAAGCATCTCGACTCCCTCACCTCGCCCTCCCTCTTCTACGCCCTTAGTCTAGCCACCTTCTACTTCACAGGCGCCTACTATGAACTCTCCAAGCGCTTGATCGGCCTGCGCTATGTGTTCACCCGCAAAGTCGAGCCCAGCGACCAGCGCGTCGGCTACGAAGTATTGGGAGTGCTGCTCGTCTTGCAGATGATGGTACAAGGATACACACACGCGCAAGAAGCCCTCCAAGACATGCAAAACGCACAGCTGCCCTTGCCTTCCTCAAGAACTTCAGACGACGACGCGATAGCAGACGAAGAGTCCACACCGACATTCTCCTCTCCGCTGCTGTTCGAGTCTGCCAGTGCCACCGACCCCAAGGCACAGCGCGAACACCTCGCCCGCATCACCAACACGCCTTTGCCATCGATTGAGAGCGGCAGCGAAAGCGGTCCGCATCGCTATGATCTGACCGACAACGAGAGTATGCGCTGGATCGACGGGAAGCAGCAACGGAAATGCACGCTTTGCTTGGAAGCCATGAAGGACCCGTCCGCGACCACGTGCGGGCACGTGTTCTGCTGGCAGTGCATCGCCGAATGGCTGCGAGAACAGCCCATGTGTCCACTGTGTCGGCAGAGCGCTCTAGTTCAGCACGTGCTGCCATTGCAAGGCTGATTATCGCTCTCTTGGGGGATCAAGCGCGTACAACTCCAGTGTTGGTGCCTAGGTATTGCAAAACCGTGCATTGCCTTTCCTGTTCAAACCCGGCACATGTCCATCACCCTTCCAGCCGACCGAGCGAACACGTCACGCGAAAGAAAGTCTCCCCAGAAGCCTTGGACCGCGTGCGCAAAAAATCCACCCGACACTCCTTCACGCGCGCGCGTATCGAATGACAATACGGGAAAATGTATTTCTAGAACTCGCAGAAACCAAAGGACAGCCGTGCTTTGCGGCTTCAACCAACGCCCGAAAAGTCCCGGACGGATAGGACGGAAAAAGCACGCAAGCCGACCAGTAATCTAGTCAAACCCACCGCGTCCCAAGTACGCCCGCATAAACTCCAAACCTGCCACAGGAGATAAGTGGCGGACGACTGAACAGCAGCAAAAATAACGCTCACCAATCTCGGTTCAAAGCGACACGGCGGCGAACCCCCGGAAGCACCGCTTTCATGTCGAGTCTGGATCGCTGCTGCTGTGGAGAAGGGTGTCTGGATGGGAACAAGTATCTACAGGGCGTGCGGCTGTTAGGGCGCAGGGGGGAGAGACGAGATGGGGGGAAGAGAGATTTAGAGAAAGAGAGAGAGAGAATGATGGAAGTAGTTGGCTTCTTTCATGAGCATCCTCGGCCAAGGTTTTCACGCTGCGTTTCCCCAAAAAGGTGGCTTTAAAGGTTTCTTGAGAGAAATGCGAGCAGATATGATGAATTCTTCAAGGGATCTACACCCCCCCGCCCACCCACCCACCAACAGCAAAATCGACATTATCAGTGTTTATAGGGGTTCAGAGAAGTGATAGAGAAATTGTAAGTCATGGATGGTGGTACCACTAACTACCACACGCTTTGGAGTAACCATCTGTTTCGCCTACCTAGTCTGATCAAAGTACCTACCTTACTCATGCCCTTGTAACATCGGTAGGTATACCCGACCCCTCTGTTTTTCATTAACCCATTACGCATTAATTCCCCCCCCTCTCCCTACCTCTCGCCGTGTCCGATGCTTGTGCTTCTTCACAGCCAGCACCAAGTCCCCTCTAACAAGAAGCCCAAAAGTTCCTTCCTATCCTGTGAGGCCATCATATCCCTATCCCAATAACCCATGTTTGTTTCGTTCTAATCCCATAGCCAGTCATCCCCCTTTCCTTTGTCCCAAAAATATCCAAATTCCCATCCAGAGAGGAGGAGGGCCCGGTCTCATTCGGGGTGGTCCCCATTTTCATCTCGACATCCGGAAAGTAGGCAGCTTCCTACTACTTGCTCCTCCAGCCCACCACCATACAAAGCGTCAAAACCCATCGAACAAACTGACAAGAGAGCAATTTTCAACAACCCTCCCACTCCAGCCTCCCCGGCGCAGTCCCAGCCCTTCGCCTAAGCCCGGCGATCCTCTCCCGGATGCCCTCCATCACAGCGTGCCGCCTCATAGCGAAGCGGCTGACAACGCCTGCAGCAGCGGCCGCGGCGGATACGCAGTTTTTGTGAGGTGAGGCTTGCATTTGCAGCAAGTGGGGAGCAGCAGCAGCGAGCAGACAGGACTCGTAGGAAAGGGACGCGCGGGAGCCAGGGTCGTGGGCGCCATCGATGCCGCCTTGCCAAATGCCGCGGAAACTGCGCGAAGCGGCGCGGCGGAAGCGGGTCGAGGGTCTGGGTTTGATGCTGCCTTTGGCCTTGTTGGCGTTGGCGTTGATGCTGACGCTGACGCTGCCGCTATCTCTGCGGGATTTGACGGGAGTTCCGCTGCTGTCTTCGCTGTCGCTCACGACGACGGGGAGTTGGCGTTCGGAGCGCGAAGCCACAATGGCGACGTTCGCAGCGGCGGCGGCAGCGGCGGTTGCGTGTCGGAAATCCGTAGTGCTCCTGCGCCTCCAGCGTCTGCGTTCGTAGAGAGGGTCGACGTCGGTTTTGTCTTTTTTCTTCCCCTGCGTCCCGGGTGTTGTCATCAAAATTCCCTGCTGTGGGCTGCTATCATTCTCCCCTCCTTCAACGAAAGGATCGCACGACGAGGGGTAAGGCTTGCCCTTCTACTTGCGAACCATTCCCTCGAAAGCCTCCAGACTGCCGCTGATCTTGCTGAAACCGCCGCTGCCTCTTTTCAGACTGCGGCTGTCCCGCTTCTCCAGAGGCGTCGACGATGAACCAAAAGAAGATGATGACGAAGATCCAAAGCCGCTACTGCTGCCGAGCGCTCTGCTAGGGAGGGAGGAGAGCGAGTCGCCGTTGGCGTCGCGCGCTCCTGTCAACGAAGTTTGCTGGCCTTGTTGCGCTGGTGTGTTCATCAGTGGTGCAGGGCTCCGGCCGAGTTTGAGCTCTGTCTTGTACTCCAAGTACAGTTTCGCTGCTTGCGACAACGGGATAGGCGCAGGGTCGCTCGGGATATCTGCGCCGTTTTGTAAGAGCAGCTCTGCCACAGCGAATGGTTTGCGGGGCGGAGCGTTGGGTGAATCGATTATTGTGGCGGTCTTTGCTGGGCCACCGGTAGAAATGCCGCGTAGTGTTGATGTGGACGAAGAGGAGACGTGGTTGATGCTGCTACTGCCTCCACCCGGTGCAGCTGGGTCTGCGGCCACAAGAGCAAGGTACACTGCATGCGTCGAGCGCGAACGGTCTTGTGCGTTGGGGTTTCCACGCAGGGCGAGTGCGAGCAAGACGTTTTGAATGTCGTTCCGTTTGATGCTTGTCAGTAAAAGATCATCGGGCTGTTGCATGACATGGCCAGCAGAGACATATGTGCGGTCAATGTATTTCGCCGTGATAAAGTGGAGGCGTTGTTCGCGCGTCGATTGAGGCGAAGGCTTGAGGAAGCGATCCAGCTTAGCTTCCCAGATCATGTTGCTTACGCGGTTGCCGATCAGCATCAAGACTTCGATGATATCCTGAGTGAAGACGGCAGTGTCCAAAGTCAAAGACCGGACCTTGGATATGTGCGTGCCAAGAGAGCGGTGAATTCCAGAGCACTCGATGCAGAGTAGGATTCCGAGATTGATGGAGCACCAGTCCACCTTGCTGTCGGTCCCACAATCCGCGCAGACACGATTGCCTTCATCTGCACTGCGAACGCGCTGTAAGAGAACAGAAGCTTCAGCGTCGTTGACACTTGTCGTGCGTCCAATACTAGGCTTCTCGGCGGTCGTCGCATGCCTGCTGACAGACTTTTGCGCATCGGAACGGTTTGGATTAGATATTTGCCGGTGGCCTGAGAACGAAGAGCTCTTGCCAGTCAGCACCGCAGCGATATCCTTTCGGTGACTAGTCTGTTGAGGTGGAGCGGGCGACGCAAGAGGGGAAGCACGATTCTCAAAAGCGCTCTGTAGCGCGTTGTTGATGGCTCCAATCCATGCTTTTACATCTTCCTCGGAAGGCGCCTGGTAGACTCGGGTAAATTGTGGTGTAATGACCTCGAAGCAGAACCGTCGGTCAGAGTTGCGCGCCTCGCGGACTGACGCCATGCGCAGATCTATAGGGTCCATGTGCAGATCGAGCTTGTCCTTCCAGTTGACGTATTCTGACAACCTGCCTTGATCGAGGACAATCCAGAACTTGTGCCAGGCTTGCTTGTTGAGACCTTTCGGATCAACGTGGCTTCCAGGCCGACTCAGAGCCCACAACAGCCCTTCTTTGCGCTGACAGAGATTGTTGTTGCCGATGTTGCTGTCGTCAAGATCACGAAAGCCCTTGAACCTGTTGCTCGGGCTTGTGTTGACCGCAGAGGCGCTCGCAGGCGTCGATTGAATACCACCCTGTTGCGGCTGCATCATGATGTTTGTCGACGGGGGTGACGCGCTAAGAGCGCCGTAACTCGATGCCCTACTCGAGAAATCCGGCCCTGACCGCGGGCCTGCCGACACAGAAAGCGAGTGCGACAGAGCTGTTGGCACGACAGAACCATCCTCACTGACCAGCTTGGTGCTTTTCTCAAGATTTCGACGCTTCTCTTCTCGCTCGGTGCGCATGAGCTGATAGTCCTTTTCGGCAGCGTTCACTTCTGCGATCAAAGCGTCTAACTGAGGGACCATATCCTCGACTTTCTTCGCCGTGGTCAAGTAGCTACGAGCCTGAGCATCGGCATATTTTGTGAGCTGTGAGAGCACTTCTTGATCTTTGCGACCACCGTGCAAATCATGCATGAAGCTCGAGTAGTCGAAGCGCTTCAGTTCGAATGTCCTGCGCTTCACCTGGTATTTCTCATCGCTCTGCTTTTGCTTCTTCTCTTTCAGACTTTCGCTCCTCTGCCCAAGATACTTGCTGGTGAAAGCGTAATAGTCCTTACTTTCCTCGTCGAACTCCCGCTTCTTGACATCCGCTTGTTTAATCTCATTGTTGTAAAGTTTGCTCACGGGATCGATGATAAGTCTGTGCAGGTTGATAGAGTTTTGGCGTTCATACTGCAGGATCTCTTTGGCGATCTTCTCGAAGTAATGGTCCAGAGCCGGGCGCACGGCATTCGCATTCGATTGGGAAGCCTCTCTCAAGGCGTCTGTAAAGTCCGCGACCGCGTTGTTGCAATTGTGTTGAGCTGCTTCGGCGGCTTCAGCCGTCCTCAAGACTTTCTTCATCCTTAGTCGCATGTTGCCGGTCTTTTGCTCGAGCGAGCGCATTGTTGCGCGGAACAGTGGGCCGTCCTCGCTTGTCGCCGGATCTTCTCCTGGTTTGCACGTCGCAACATCGACCTTTACAGGCCCTGAGCCTCCAACGGTAGATGCAGTCATCGTAGGGACCAGACCAAGGCCGTTTTCCGGGATAGGATCGAATGTTGGCGAGGAGGGTTCCTTGGGATCCTTGTAAGAAGGGCCACTCTCTCCGTCCGAGTCGCTTACGTTGCTCACCCGCGACTCTATTGACTGCGTGGAGGGTACCCGCAGCCTAGACGGATAAGGTACTTCCAGTCTGGGCGATCTAGGCACCAGGTACTTTTGCGCGTTTTGAACCCAGAAATCGAAGCCGGCCAGAGTGTTGAGTTTGTGCGCCCTTTGGTCGTACTCGACGAAACTGCAGCTACTGCGCCAGCCTCCACCTCGGTCTTCCGTAGGCTTTGGAGGCCGCCATTTCCACGACCAGTTGAATTGTACGCTTGCGCTCCCACCTGTCGTGTAATCTCCTACCAGTTCAACGTTCGAGTTCTTGTGTAGATTCGGGTTCGCGTGAAACTCTCTGACGACCAGATTGTCCACCTCTTTTGGGCTCGATGCAAAGATGTAGGTCAAGCCAGCGATCTGCGTGTCCACATTCGGAACAGGATCGGTCGTCGAAGCACCATTAGTCAACGGTTGCTGGCGGGATACAAAGGTAAAGTGGAAATGCAGTTCGTCGGCGTTCGAAAGTCGCAGGAGGAAGGTAGGAGGGAGTCCGTTGGCGACGGCTTCGGGGTCCTTGGAAGGGTGTCAACATCTGTTACAGCCGTCAAGAAGGCGTGTTGAGTCTTGCGCACCTGTACATAATCGACCGGGATCTCATCGCCCGGGTCTTTGTGTGTGTTATACCTAGTCGCTGGGAATGCGTTGGGAGATATGCGTAACAATGTTTGGCCCCTCGAGTTGGTGATATGGACGGCGGAGACGAAGACTGGACGGGCAAGTTAGCGGACGGCCTGGCGCATGGTTCTTTCTGCGACGCTCTCATACATCTCGTCTGGTCTTTCAGGTAAAGAGGCGACCCATCATCGAGTCTGCTCCCGACATTGCCCATAGCCGGCGGCGCAGCTCAGGCCGTGGAGCCTCGGAACGTTCAGGCGGGCCAATTTGGCGGTGGTCGAAGTGCTGGGGGCTGCGACGGTGGACGTGTGAGGGCGAGTGGAGGCCGGGGGTTGTTGGGAGTCGGAGGTCTTTGTTTTGGTGGTGTAAATGTGGATGTGGATGTGTCGATGCAGAGGGCCTTGGGGCAATAACAACGAGGAGCGATGCCCCAAGTAGGCTCGTAGCTCTGAAACGCAACGAGCGACTTTTGGGTTCGGCGCTAGGCAGGCAGGCAGTCGTGAAGCGTGCTTTAAGTTGGTGAAGAAGAGTTCCGCGGCTGCAGCAGGCACGTGCCGGTATGTTATGTTATGTCAAGAGATGTGTGTATACAGTACATGTACATGTAAGTGAGGTCAAGTGATGCAGTGTGGCAGGCTTGCTACCACAGATCATAGTTACAGTACACCGCCCGTGACTCGAGTCGTAGCGCGACGGAGATGTCGTGTTTGATATGCCGCCCGATTCAGCACTGCTACTCTAATCTTAGCCCCGCAAATCAAAAGACCCTTCCACTCTTAGTACGCGATCGAGGCAGACTGGAAGGATAACTAACCGCCACTGACGCGTCTCAGATGGGGGAGATATTTGGACGAACATTCACCAACACTGCGACAAACTGACAGAGAGTATATGTGCATTGCCTTGACTAGGTCATGTCGACCTACCTCCAGACAAAAACGAGCTCACTCATCCACTGGATAATCTCAATCTCCCAAAAACTCTATCAATCAGGGTCTTGGACTCATCAAAGGCACAAGTCTTCACATCATCGGCCCAACGTTTTGATCGACGATAAATCGAAGCACAAACAGATGAAAATAACTCCACAACCCCAATCACCGCACACAACCCTTGAACATCTCCAACAAGTGCGCCAAATGCGGAATCGCAATCGTCTTCATCCTCGACCCTGTACTCCCATAGGCCACCCACTCAACACTCGCACCGCGAGGCAGACTGTCCACCTCGACAACATAGATCGGTGGCACGCCCTGCTGCTCCTCGCTGCTTCGGTCCATCTCCTCTGCTGCATGTGATTGCCACGCAACTCTTCCGCCGCCTCGCTGTTGGTCCCATACATCAAAATTCTCATCATCGTCCTCTTCACCATCTTCTCCCTCTCCTTCTTGTTTCCTATGCACTTCCTGCCAAACTCGCCGTGCGACACTGGCTCGGGATTCTGTAGCATCAGTAGATGGGCTTGTGATGAATGCAATAACGCTTGTCCACCTGCGGACTCCGACAGCGGCTCCGATGCGGTAGAGATGCTGCAATGCCAGGACGGCTTGGTGTTTGAATGTGTCTGGGCTATCGGGACCAGATGGGCTGTAGAGCTCCATCGATGCCGGTTCCAGCGGAATTTGACCAGCAACGTAGACAAGCTCGCGTTCGGTGCCTTCTCGCGAAGTAGCTGGCACTGTGATGGCCTGCGAATACGGGCCGATGTTGGCAGGTGCCCAGTACGAGCGGCTTTGCACGTGTAGACCTTTTCGTGTCTTTTCAGGCATTGGTGCTACGCTCGTGGCGGATATGGTGACTAGTGAGCCCTGTGGCAGGACACCTGCGCATGAAAGTGTGATTCGGGCTGGAGGGCTGGGGTGTTGGAAACACTTTCCATAAGCGACGTTGACGGCTACGAAGTCGGCCATGTCGCGGAGGATGATGGACGTGTATGCGATGTCCGAGAAGTCGAGGCCGGCCTTTGATAGTTCGTCGTTGAGATTCCGCATGATCGCCTCTGTTTGTTCTGAGGCGCTCTCGCCGGGCGCAGTCAGATCCTTGATGAGAACGTGATCATTCCCTGCCGCCTCAAGGATGGGCAAAGGCGATGGTTCCAGATCTGTCGAAGTAGCCTCACCCAATCTTTCCAGCAACTGCGCAAAGCGATCATCCAATATTTCTGGCGTACGGACCTGTTGGGTTTGCGTATTCTCCAAAGGCGCGATCTCCGCCTTCGCAATCTTGACCGAAGCACTACCAGCCTCACCTGGAACAACACACCTATCCTGCTCACTTACAACAATCCGCGCCTTCCACAGCGGCGCGGGCCCAGCAATAGCCAGCGTCTCATACTCGCCTCCCTCGCCTAAAGCCGCCCCATCGCCATCCGTGCCAAACCGCTGCGCAGCTCTAACAAGACGAGTCTTGGTCCGATAATCCGCAACATTCTGCCAGAGGAAACTCTCATCCATCCCCCCGGAAGCGACTTTGATGATCCTCGCATCCTGCCCAACACTCGCCATGTCCTCAAGCAAAGATGTCGGAGTCCCAGGTGGCAAATGCGGATACTGCCAGAGATAGGAGAGCGGCACCAGACCAAGCCGCAGCGCCACCGACTCGACCCGCGTGCGTTGGTAATCCGAAAGAATAGCACCCGTACTCACAGCATTCACTTCTGGGTGCGCCGCCATGACTCTCCGCAGCAACGGCACCAGCGACTCGGTCTCGTCCGAAGACTCCTCTGCGGCATTGGGCGCAGGACCGTAAGTTTTGGTCTGGTTGACCGCCGAGCCGTGGATTTCTTGCCGGTACAGTGGGAGGCCTAGGGCTTGCTCGTACAGAGGTATGACTGCGTGGCCGATGGTTTGGTACATGAAGCTGTCGGTGTCTTCGGTGGACAAGGCTTCGGCCGGGTGCAAGTTGGCGAGGGCGACGACATCGTGGCCGTTTGCTAGGCAGTGCAGGAGTGAGAAGAACGAGTCCTTGCCGCCTGATATCAGGGCGACGATCTTGAGGCTGCTCATCGTGGGGTAAGATGAGATGAGATGAGGTTGTAGTCAGTCGTGTCTATCGAACACGGGACGGAACCTTGTCGGTGATGATAAATTTCGGACCTCTGGGGACACTCTTCAATTGAAGCCACACTCCAGCAGGTCTACTATACGCTTACCGTCAGACAAACTATGTCGTCCCAACTACAAGTAAAAGAAAAGAACCGCTCACACCTCTCAATATAAGGCTGATATTGCAGTTCAGTCCAGTCCAGTCCAATTATCCTTCAGAATCAAAAAGAAACCAAAGAAAGAAAAACGATGATGTTCGATCGCCAGCGCGCCAACAGTGCCACCGAAAAAATTTGGGTGCAAAAGTCGGAGTTGGCTGACAGGTCGATATGCAATAATTTTTACTCTGTGATCGCGATGGACACTTGCAACACCACGTGGGGAGATGTACAAGCAACTTTGGGAAACAAATTCTTATCGCGTCGCCGCACGAAAGAAGAAGAAAACCTTCTAGATCGTGAGGCGCGCGGAGTTCTTGTACTTTTTCGGCGGAGGGGCCAAGGCGCTAGTCGGGGCGGGATAGGTGGTCGGGCCGGCCGCTTCTTGCGTGTGAATGTATGAATGGCAGGTGAGGCGATGTGTGGGTTTATGGATTTAAGTCTGAAGTCGTACTTTACTATTTTATCAACACCTTTCTATTTTGTCAATGGAGAGACTCTGCTCTGTGCTATGTACTTGTTCTTTCAACTGCGGTGTCGTGAAAGATGACTGTCTAAAACTCTTAAATGCGACAACACACCCAGACATCAGCCTTCATGTTGTCCTCGTCTACTGACTCCTGTCTCCGGTATCCGTAACAGCGGTCGAGATATCACGGGACGTCTCTTGGCCCTGCGATGTAGTACCATCATCATCGTCATCACCATCAAAATCACCACCTGGTTACGCGCAGAGCCCTCTCTTCCTCTTCCAGCGCCGACATGCGAACCACAAATTCCCGCTGCAAGTCTTTGAGCCACTGCGTGAGGTCTTCATCGTCCATCGAACCATCCTTGGCTTGCGTGAGGTGCTCTTTCAGATTGAGCAGCAGCCTACGCTTGCGAGCCACCACAATCCCCAGAGATGCCCTTTCGCTCTTCTTCTTCCTCATGGCCTGATCGAGGGTAGCGGACACGAGTTCGGCATGTTCGATTACGTCTGGAGGCAGCGGCATGACACGCGCGAGTTTGAGGCCATAGTGCTCGTCTTGCACGGCGCCTGAAGACACGCGGTAGAGCATCTCCATCTTGTCGTCTTCCGAGTTGTCGACTGCCAGATGGAGGTTGACGACGCCATTCCGCTCGGCTAGGATTTTCGCTAGGTCCCGAAAGTGTGTCACAAACCACACCAGGGCTCTGCTTTCGATCAGCGCCTCGGCGATGGCGATGGCGATTGCAAGTCCGTCGCGCGTGCTGGTCCCGCGGCCCAGCTCGTCGACGATTGCCATGCTTTGCCCATCGACGTTGCGCAGGATGAAAGCCGCCTCGCGCATTTCAGCCGCAAAGGTCGAGACGTTGGCTTCGATGTTGTCGTCGAGGGAGATGCGGGCGAAGAGCTGACGGATGATCGGAAAAGAAGCGTATTGCGCTGGCACGAAACTCCCGACTTGCGCCATGACTTGCATCAGGGCGACGGAGCGGATGTAGGTGCTTTTGCCGCTCATGTTGCAGCCGGTGACGATTTGGAAGCGCGTCTGCTGGGTTGCGTAGACGTCGTTGGGGATGTATTTCGCTTCTTGGATTTTCTCGCGGATCGGGTGGCGGCCAGCTTTGATGGCGAGGGTGTCTGAGAGTTGTGGGCGGACGTAGTCTTGGGTTGTGACGAGGTGGGCGAATGAGGCTAGCATGTCGAGCATGGCGATTCCTTCGCATATACGGAATAGAGAGCCCATGTGTTGGCGGACGTCGGCGATGAGGGCTTGGACTGCTTTGTCACTCATGAGGATCACTTCGGTGTGAGCGTCGGTTATCTTTTGGTTGCGTTTGAGAAGATCCAGCGTCTGGCATTCGATATTGTCCTTCTTTCGGAAGACATTGATGAAGACTGCAGGCAGATCGCGCTGCTCCAACTCCTCGGCACGCAAGCGGAGAAAGAATTGACGCGCATTGTCAAACTTGGTTTGCAGAGGGAGGTTGTGCTCTTCAGTCAGATCTGTGATGTGCTGCAGTGCATCGGTCATCGCCTCCTTGTAGGTTTGCCTCGCAACATCCAGCAGACCATTGACGCCTGAGCGAACGGCGTACGTGCGTTGATTGCGAAGGTCAAGCGGTTGGCTGGCGTATGTTGTATCCTCATTGAGAGCTTCGTTGATCAAGCCTTGAACTGGGTCAATGTTCTCAGCCGAGCAGAGATCACGGATTTCCTGCAGCATGGTCGACCGCGATCCCGTCAACGCTTCAAAGACAGGTCGGATGAGCATTACGAATTGTTTGAGCATGATGACATTGTTGACAGCTTGCTCGGTGTCTCTCAAAGACGGCTGAGTCGGAATCAGGATCAGCTGAGTCAGTGTTCGGTCAACATCCAGGAATGGCTTCAGTGCTTGACGCACGGCGAAGAACATCTCTTCCTTGGTGCTGAGCTCTTCCAAGGCATCGTAGCGGGTGCCAAGCGTTTCCTCGTTGGTGAGAGGCT
>Ga0265797_10000180_pt1 | contig 126205 bp, 121 predicted proteins | sample P2T30metagenome_FD_192433 | JGI IMG/M metagenome (GOLD analysis project Ga0265797, IMG submission 192433) | Plant litter microbial communities from East Loma Ridge, Irvine, California - P2 T30 | ecosystem: Environmental > Terrestrial > Plant litter > Unclassified | place: USA: California...
TACCCCTGGAAACCACGCGCGACCGGGACAAAGCCATCGAGGAGTGTCGTCACACAATGGCAAAAGAGAAAAAACGTGGCTTTTTTTCCTGGCTGGGATTTGGCAAAGAGGAAGAGAAACAACCTGTAGCGGAGGAGCAGACACCCGAGGTCGCAGAACCCGCAGAGCAGCAGACAGAACAGGAAGCCCCGGCATTAAGCCAGGCTGAAGCGCAAGCGGAAGAGACTGTCGTTATCACCGAAGCGGTGGCCGGACAGCAGCGTGAAGCGGAAGTGACCGCGGCAGCGCCGCATGAATCAGCACCCATGGTGCTGGATGAGGCTGCGCCGATTGAGGCCGATCCTGAAGCGCTACTGGAAATCGCTGAACATGACGCGACGCCGGTTATCGACGCCGATGACGTCGTCACGCCAGCCGTAGATGTGGCACCCACCGATGCGCCGTTAAGCGAAGAAGAGCTGACGGCGCTGGCACTGGGCGACGCCGGGATCGTGGAAACCCCGCACAGCGAAGCAGAAGCGCCGTTAAGCGAAGAAGAGCTGACCGCGCTGGCGCTGGACGACGCCGGGATCGTTGAAACCCCGGACAGTGAAGCAGATGCGCCGTTAAGCGAGGAAGAGCTGACTGCGCTGGCGCTGGGCGACGCCGGGATCGTTGAAACTCCGGACAGTGAAGCGGATGCGCCATTAAGCGAAGAAGAGCTGAACGAGCTGGCACTGGGCGACGCCGGGATAGTGGAAACCACGGACAGCGAAGCGGAAGCACCGCTGACCGAGGAAGAATTGACCGCGCTGGCACTGGGCGAAGCCGAAGTGGCTGACGCCGAACCGGCTGATTCGTTATCCGATACCGTCAGCGATCTTCCGCTGGCCGCCGCGCCACTCATCGTGCAGGAGCAGGAGCGTCCCAGCAAAGAGGGCTTCTTTGCCCGCCTGAAGCGCAGCCTGGTGAAAACCCGTCAGAACCTCGGTTCCGGTTTTATCAGCCTGTTCCGTGGCAAAAAGATTGATGATGAGCTGTTTGACGAGCTGGAAGAGCAGCTGCTGATTGCGGATGTGGGTGTGGATACCACGCGCCGCATCATCACGCATCTGACCCAGCAGGCAAACCGGAAGCAGCTGCGTGACGCGGAAGCGCTCTACGGCCTGCTGAAAGCGGAGATGGCCTCGATTCTGGCGAAAGTAGATGCGCCACTGGATGTCTCAGGCAAAACGCCGTTTGTCATCCTGATGGTCGGTGTTAACGGCGTGGGTAAAACCACCACCATCGGTAAGCTGGCGCGCCAGTATCAGGCCGAAGGCAAAACGGTGATGTTAGCGGCTGGTGATACCTTCCGTGCTGCGGCGGTTGAGCAGCTCCAGGTGTGGGGCCAGCGCAACAACATTCCGGTGATTGCTCAGCATACCGGCGCAGATTCTGCTTCGGTGATCTTCGATGCTATTCAGGCAGCGAAATCGCGTGGCGTTGACGTGCTGATTGCCGATACCGCAGGTCGTCTGCAGAACAAATCGCACCTGATGGAAGAGCTGAAAAAAATCACCCGCGTAATGAAAAAACTGGATGATTCCGCGCCACACGAAGTGATGCTGACGCTGGATGCCAGCACCGGACAGAATGCGGTCAGCCAGGCCAGATTGTTTAATGAAGCCGTTGGCCTGACCGGTATTGCGCTCACCAAGCTGGATGGCACCGCCAAAGGCGGCGTGATCTTCTCGGTGGCCGATCAATTCGGTATTCCGATTCGCTACATCGGCGTCGGTGAAGGCATTGAAGATTTACGGCCGTTTAAGGCGGAAGATTTTATTGAGGCACTGTTTGCCCGAGAGGACTAATTAGGATGATTCGCTTTGAAGAGGTCAGTAAGGCATATCTCGGCGGACGTCAGGCGCTGCAGGGGGTAGATTTCCGTCTGCGTCCTGGCGAAATGGCGTTTCTGACCGGCCACTCTGGTGCCGGTAAAAGTACCTTGCTGAAGCTGATTTGTGGCATTGAGCGCCCGAGTGCCGGAAAAATCTGGTTCAGCGGCCATGACATTTCCCGCCTGCGTAACAGCGAGGTGCCTTTCCTGCGTCGTCAGATCGGCATGATCTTCCAGGATCACCATCTTCTGATGGATCGTTCGGTTTATGACAATGTGGCGATTCCACTGATTATTTCCGGCGCCAGCGGCGAAGATATTCGTCGTCGCGTTTCGGCGGCGCTGGATAAAGTGGGACTGCTCGACAAAGCGAAAAGTTATCCGATTCAGCTTTCTGGCGGTGAACAGCAGCGTGTGGGCATCGCCCGTGCGGTGGTGAACAAGCCAGCCGTGCTGCTGGCAGATGAACCGACCGGTAACCTTGACGACGCGCTGTCAGAAGATATTCTGCGCCTGTTCGAAGAGTTCAACCGCGTCGGCGTCACCGTCCTGATGGCGACACATGATAGCGGCCTGATCGCCCGACGCAATTACCGGTTGATGACGCTGAATCAGGGACGTCTGCACGGAGGCCACGATGGTCAATAAACGCATTAAACGCCCGGCTGCGCCAAAAGCAAAGCAGCCGTCGAAGAGTAAAGCGCTGAAGGGCGGCTGGCAGGAGCAGTGGCGCTATGCGCTGCGCGGCGCGCTTTCTGATATGTGGCGTCAGCCGCTGGCAACCCTGCTGACGGTGATGGTCATTGCCATTTCACTGACGCTGCCCAGCGTCTGCTACATGGTGTGGAAAAACGTCAGCCAGGCGGCAACGCAGTGGTATCCGGCGCCGCAGTTAACCGTTTATCTCTCCAAAACGCTGGATGATACGGCGGCAGAAAACGTGGTGGCTCAGCTCAAGCAGGTTGAAGGCGTGGATAACGTTAACTACCTGACGCGGGAAGAGGCGCTTAACGAGTTCCGCAACTGGTCAGGTTTTGGCGGCGCAATGGATATGCTGGAGCAGAATCCGCTGCCTGCGGTGGCCATCATCACGCCTAAGCTCAATTTCCAGAACTCAGACACCATGCAGAGCCTGCGCGATCGGGTGACCAAAGTGCAGGGCGTGGATGAAGTGCGGATGGATGACAGCTGGTTTGCGCGGCTGGCGGCGCTGACCGGGCTGGTGGGGCAAATCGCCTCAATGATTGGCGTGCTGATGATTGTGGCGGTATTCCTGGTAATCGGTAACAGTGTCCGTCTTAGCATCTTTGCCCGACGCGATACCATTAACGTGCAGAAACTGATTGGTGCCACTGACGGCTTTATTCTGCGTCCATTCCTCTACGGCGGGGCGCTGCTGGGCTTCAGCGGGGCGGTGCTGTCGCTGCTGCTGTCGGAAGTGCTGGTGCTGCGTCTGCAGTCCGTTGTGGCCAGTGTGGCGACCGTATTTGGTACCACCTTCTCGCTGGAAGGCTTCTCCTGGGATGAGGCGCTGCTGCTGTTACTGATTGCGGCGATCATCGGCTGGGTGGCTGCGTGGCTGGCAACGGTACAACATTTACGTCGATTTACGCCGCAGTAAACGCCTGCAACATTTTTTTGTTATAATGGTCCTCTGCTACTGATGGCGGGTGCAGAGGATATCTCCCCTCTTCCTTTCCTGTCATCTGTGTGTAAAATATTCACTGCTACAATTGAACTTGTGGATAACTTTATCACTCTAAGTAGCACAGATTGCTTTCGGATTCCGCGCGACGTTGACTTAATGTATCGTCTGCGCAGGGAAATGTGCGGCAATTCCACTAAATTTGTGAGGATTTGAATGACCAAAGAAATGCAAACTTTAGCTATTGCTCCTCTTGGCAACCTGGAGTCTTACGTCCGGGCGGCGAATACCTGGCCGATGCTCTCGGCAGAAGAGGAAAAAGCGTTGGCTGAACGGCTGCATTACCAGGGCGATCTGGAAGCAGCAAAGACGCTGATCCTGTCTCACCTACGCTTTGTAGTTCATATCGCTCGTAATTACTCCGGCTACGGTCTGCCACAGGCTGACCTGGTCCAGGAAGGCAATATCGGCCTGATGAAAGCGGTGCGTCGCTTCAACCCTGAAGTGGGCGTGCGTCTGGTTTCGTTTGCCGTGCACTGGATTAAAGCGGAGATTCACGAATACGTGCTGCGTAACTGGCGTATCGTGAAAGTCGCGACCACCAAAGCACAGCGCAAGCTGTTCTTTAACCTGCGTAAAACCAAGCAGCGTCTGGGCTGGTTCAATCAGGACGAAGTCGAGATGGTTGCGCGTGAGCTGGGCGTAAGCAGCAAAGATGTGCGTGAAATGGAATCGCGTATGGCCGCGCAGGATATGACCTTTGATATGTCTGCCGACGACGAGAGCAGCGAAGGCCGCTCTATGGCACCGGTGCTTTATCTTCAGGATAAAACCTCTGACTTTGCTGACGGCATTGAAGAGGATAACTGGGATGCGCATGCGGCTGACAAGCTGAGCTATGCGATGGAAGGTCTGGATGAGCGTAGTCAGCACATCATTCGCGCCCGCTGGCTGGATGAAGACAATAAAACCACGCTGCAGGAGCTGGCCGATCAGTACGGCGTGTCAGCCGAACGTGTCCGGCAGCTGGAAAAGAACGCCATGAAGAAACTGCGTATGGCGATTGAAGCGTAACGCACTTCGACATCTCAAGGGGCGACTTTATGTCGCCCTTTTTGTTTTTCTGCACCTGACTATTCTACCGCCAGTATCCAGCCATCACTCTGCGCCCTGAAGCCACACGCCTGCATAAACGCCGCCCGTACCTGCTGATCGTCACTGCCATCATCGGCAATCCACCAGTCCGCTATCGACCCGTTCTGCCTGATCGTCTCCTCCAGTAAATATTGTCCCACCCCACGTCGCCGCGTGACATCGCGTACCGCCAGCCGGTGAATTTTGCCGTGGATCCCGGAAATTTCCAGCTGTAAAGCCGCCAGTAACCGATCGTTAAAGCGCGCAGCATAGAGACGATGTCGCTCATCCATCTGCTGTTCCAGTTTTTCAATCTCCAGATCCGGCCAGATTTTGCCAAGATCGATGCGGTCCTGCGCGGTCAGCGTGGTTAAACGCTGGATAGTAAGCTTCATAACAAAAACCTCTGTAACAGGGGAAAGTGCAGCGAAAGTGTACAACCAGAGTGCTACCACATTTTCATCAATAAAACAGGTCAAAAGGTGGTCTGGATGCCAGGATGATAGTTGTAAACAGGGGTAGCAGACGATCAATCCAGCATAACGCGCTGGCAAAGTGGTCATAAACCGGCCGTTGCCTCCAGTGTATTATGCTGTTTCACTCAGCCAATTCTGAATATGTCAGTTGATTTACAGAAGAAAATTCCTGTTTAATAACCTGAAAAATAAAGCCTTATTACTAAAAAATGTCAGAAAAGTACGCTAACTCCTTCATGCTTAATCAGTTTTCGACTTTATCTGGCAGTGAAAACACTCACAACATACACGACAAAACAAATGGGGTAGTCAGGATGAAAATGAAAGGTCGCGCATTACTGGCGGGATGTGTAGCACTGGCGATGAGCCATGCGGCGCTGGCTGAAGATATCAAAGTGGCGATTGTCGGCGCAATGTCGGGTCCGGTGGCACAGTATGGTGACATGGAGTTCGCGGGTGCAACGCAGGCGATTGAAGACATCAACGCCAAAGGCGGCGTTAACGGTAACAAGCTGGTTGCGGTGAAATATGATGACGCCTGCGACCCGAAACAGGCGGTTGCGGTAGCGAACAAGGTGATTAACGACGGCATCCATTACGTGATCGGCCACCTCTGCTCTTCCTCCACCCAGCCCGCGTCTGACATCTATGAAGATGAAGGCGTACTGATGATTACCCCGGCGGCGACCGCACCTGACCTGACTGCCCGTGGCTATAAGCTGATTATGCGCACCACCGGTCTCGATTCCGACCAGGGTCCGACCGCCGCGAAATATGTGATGAGCGAGCTGAAACCCAAGCGCATCGCCGTGGTACATGACAAACAGCAGTATGGCGAAGGTCTGGCGCGCTCCGTGCAGGAGAGCCTGAAAAAGCAGGGCGCGAATATCGTGATGTTTGAAGGTATCACCGCAGGCGATAAAGATTTTTCTACGCTGGTGGCGCGCTTCAAGAAAGAGAATGTCGATTTCGTCTATTTCGGTGGTTACTACCCGGAAATGGGCCAGATCGTGCGTCAGGCGCGTGCTGCTGGTCTGAAAACCCAGTTTATGGGACCGGAAGGCGTGGGTAACGCCTCGCTGTCGAACATCGCCGGTGCGGCTTCTGAGGGCATGCTGGTGACCCTGCCGAAACGTTACGACCAGGTTGAAACCAACAAGCCGATCGTTGACGCGCTGAAAGCGAAGAAACTGGATCCGACCGGACCGTTCGTCTGGACCACCTATGCCGCAGTGCAGTCACTGGCAACCGGTATGGAGCGCAGCAAGAGCGCTGAGCCGGACGCTATCGTGAAAAACCTCAAGGAAGGCGCTGCTGTGCCAACCGTGATGGGTAACCTGAACTGGGATGAGAAGGGTGACCTTAAGGGCTTTGAATTCGGCGTCTTTAAATGGCATGCCGATGGCACCTCGACCGCAGTGAAGTAAACCAGGCTGTTTTGTGGTGAGCGGGAGGCCGGTTAACCGGTTTTCCCTGACCAGCGACACGAACGCCTGGTGCTGGTCTGCCAGGCGTTTTTTGTACCCCGATCGCCCACGATCGGTTAAGTAAGGGTCAAGGTATGTCCGAGCAGTTCCTCTATTTTATTCAGCAGATGTTTAACGGTGTGACCCTGGGTAGCACCTACGCGCTGATCGCCATCGGTTACACCATGGTTTACGGCATTATCGGCATGATTAACTTCGCCCATGGCGAGGTCTACATGATCGGTAGCTATGTCTCCTTTATCGTGATTGCCGCCCTGATGATGATGGGCATTGACACCACCTGGCTGATGATTGCGGCCGGCTTTGTGATGGCGGTGATTATCTCCAGCGCCTACGGCTGGAGTATTGAACGTGTCGCCTACCGGCCTGTGCGTTCCTCCAAGCGCCTGATTGCGCTGATCTCCGCCATCGGGATGTCGATATTCCTGCAAAACTACGTCAGCCTGACACAGGGTTCACGCGACCTGGCGCTGCCAAGCCTGATCACCGGACAGTGGACGGTAGGCGAGAGCAACGGCTTTGCCGCCACGATTTCTACCATGCAGATCGTGATCTGGGTGGTGACCTTCCTGGCGATGCTGGCGCTGACCACCTTTATCCGCTACTCGCGCATGGGCCGCGCCTGTCGCGCCTGCGCAGAAGACCTGAAAATGGCCAGCCTGCTGGGGATTAACACTGACCGCGTGATCTCGCTGACCTTTGTGATCGGTGCCGCGATGGCCGCGGTGGCGGGCGTATTGCTGGGACAGTTCTACGGTTCAATCAACCCCTTCATCGGCTTTATGGCAGGCATGAAAGCGTTCACCGCCGCCGTGCTGGGTGGGATTGGCAGTATTCCGGGAGCCATGATTGGCGGCCTGGTACTGGGCATCGCCGAGGCGCTGACCTCGGCCTATCTCAGCACGGAATATAAAGATGTGGTCTCGTTTGCCCTGCTGATTGTGGTGCTGCTGGTGATGCCGACCGGGATTCTGGGTCGCCCGGAGGTCGAAAAAGTATGAAGGCTTCCTTTATCAATGCCCTGATCTCTTCGGTGATGCTGCTGGTGCTCGCCACCTTCTTTATGGGGCTGCGCCTGAATCTGGACGGCACTAATCTGATAGTGCAGAACGCCGGTAGTGTGCGCTGGAACTGGATCGCCACAGGCTGTGCGGTGGTGTTTCTGTTCCAGTTGCTGCGCCCGGTATGGCAAAGCGGCCTGAAGAAAATTTCCGGCCCGGCGCTGGTGTTGCCCGGTCTGGATGGCTCGACGCCGAAGCAGAAGGTGGTGATGGCGGTGCTGATTATCGCCGCCGTTGCCTGGCCATTCCTGGTGTCTCGCGGCACCGTCGATATCGCCACCATGACGCTGATCTACGTGATGCTCGGTCTGGGCTTAAACGTGGTGGTCGGTCTCTCTGGCCTGCTGGTACTGGGTTATGGCGGCTTCTACGCCATCGGCGCTTACACCTTTGCGCTGCTGAACCACTATTACGGTCTCGGCTTCTGGCAGTGCCTGCCGCTCTCCGGCATCGTTGCCGCGCTGTTTGGTCTGCTGCTGGGCTTCCCGGTGCTGCGACTGCGCGGCGACTATCTGGCGATTGTGACGCTGGGCTTCGGTGAGATCGTGCGTATTCTGCTGCTGAACAATACCGCCCTGACCGGCGGGCCGAATGGCATCAGCCAGATCCCGAAACCGACGCTATTTGGTCTGGAATTTGGCCGTACGCCGCGTGAAGGCGGCTGGGATACCTTCCATCACTTCTTTGGGCTGAAGTACGATCCCAGCGACCGCATTATCTTCCTCTATCTGGTGGCGCTGCTGCTGATGGTGCTGACGCTGTTTGTGATCAACCGGCTGCTGCGGATGCCGCTGGGGCGGGCCTGGGAAGCGCTGCGCGAAGATGAGATTGCCTGCCGTTCACTGGGCCTCAGCCCGACCCGCATCAAGCTGACCGCCTTTACCATCAGTGCCGCGTTTGCCGGTTTTGCCGGCAGCCTGTTCGCGGCGCGTCAGGGCTTTGTCAGCCCGGAATCCTTTACCTTTGTCGAGTCCGCCTTTGTGCTGGCGATTGTGGTTCTGGGTGGGATGGGCTCGCAGTTTGCGGTGATTCTGGCCGCCATTCTGCTGGTGGTGTCACGCGAGCTGATGCGCGATCTCAATGAGTACAGCATGCTGGTGCTGGGTGGTTTGATGGTGCTGATGATGATCTGGCGTCCGCAGGGCCTGTTGCCGATGAAGCGTCCGCATCTGAAGCTCAGAACCAGTAAACAAGGAGAGCAGGCATGATTCAGCCTTTATTAGCCGTTGAAGGCCTGATGATGCGCTTCGGCGGTCTGTTAGCCGTGAACAATGTGGCGCTTGAGCTGCGTCCGCAGGAGATCGTTTCGCTGATTGGCCCCAACGGTGCCGGTAAAACCACCGTGTTCAACTGCCTGACCGGCTTTTACAAGCCCACAGGCGGCACGATTAAACTGCGTGAGCAGCATCTGGAAGGGCTGCCGGGGCAGAAGATTGCGCGGATGGGCATCGTACGCACCTTCCAGCACGTGCGTCTGTTCCGTGAGATGACGGTGATTGAGAACCTGCTGGTGGCGCAGCATCAGCATCTTAAAAGCGGCGTGTTTTCCGGCCTGCTGAAAACCCCGGCGTTTCGCCGCAGTGAGAATGAGGCACTGGATCGTGCGGCGACCTGGCTGGAGCGGGTGGGGCTGCTGGATCTGGCTAACCGTCAGGCGGGCAACCTGGCCTATGGTCAGCAGCGTCGGCTGGAGATTGCGCGCTGCATGGTGACGCGCCCGGAGATCCTGATGCTGGATGAACCGGCGGCGGGCCTTAACCCTAAAGAGACCCACGAGCTGGACGCGCTGATTGCGGAGCTGCGTGGCGAACACAAGGTGTCGGTGCTGCTGATTGAACATGATATGAAGCTGGTAATGGGCATTTCTGACCGTATTTACGTGGTTAATCAGGGAACGCCGCTGGCTAACGGAACGCCGGAAGAGATTCGTAATAACCCGGATGTCATTCGTGCCTATTTAGGAGAGGCCTGAGATGGCAAATGCGATGTTAACCATTGAGAACGTCAGCGCCCATTACGGCAAAATTCAGGCGCTGCACAATGTGAGTCTCTATATCAATCAGGGCGAAATCGTCACCCTGATTGGCGCTAACGGTGCCGGAAAGACTACGCTGCTGGGCACCCTGTGCGGCGAGCCGCGCGCGACCCAGGGCACCATTACCTTTGATGGCAAAGCCATCACCGACTGGCAAACCTCGCGCATTATGCGTGAAGCGATTGCTATCGTGCCGGAAGGTCGACGGGTCTTTTCGCGCATGACGGTGGAAGAGAACCTGGCGATGGGCGGCTTTTTTGCCAGCCGTCCGGACTATCTGACACGAATCAAGCGTGTTTATGAACTCTTCCCGCGGCTGGAGGAGCGTAAAATCCAGCGCGCCGGCACGATGTCGGGCGGCGAGCAGCAGATGCTGGCGATTGGCCGTGCGCTGATGAGCCAGCCGCGGCTGTTGCTGCTGGATGAACCGTCGCTGGGACTGGCACCGATCATTATTCAGCAGATCTTCGACACCATTGAGCAGCTACGTAGCGAAGGGATGACCATCTTCCTGGTGGAGCAGAATGCGAATCAGGCGCTGAAGCTGGCGGATCGGGGCTATGTGCTGGAGAACGGGCATGTCGTGCTCGAAGACACAGGTGCAGCACTCCTTTCCAACGAAGCCGTCCGCAGTGCTTACTTAGGTGCCTGATGGGGCGCGGCCTGGCTTACTGGTCAGGTTGCGGTTGGGCAGTGCTCGCCATCCTCACGTACTACGTGTACGCTCCGGTGGCTGCGCGCTGTCCGCCCGCAACCTGCCTGCGCCGCCGACGGCCTTGAGTGTCGGTGTTAGAGGGGCCGCCATTAGCCTTTGCGTCTGGTGAAGTGAAAACCAGCATCACATGTTTTCACTGCTCAACCGCTCTACAATTTATGTAACCAAAAACTGGCGGTGATGGTGTTTTGCCGCCGCGCTGCCAGCGTCCTCTTTTCCTCGCTTTCGCCTGTCACTCGCCTGTCATATTTCTGTTATTAATCCTTCATTTCCCCGTGTCATGTTACTTCGCGAACCAGAAATCCGTGATTTCACGCGTATTTACCTGCACAGGAAAATTCTATGTCCGTCGTTACCTTTCGTCGTAGCCTGATGAGCGTGCTGCTCGGTCTGACGCTCAGCAGCCATGCCATGGCCGCCACTGAGATCCCTTTCTGGCACTCCATGGAAGGCGAGCTAGGCAAAGAAGTGGATTCGCTGGCACAGCGTTTTAACCAGACGCATCCCGATTACAAAATTGTTCCGACCTACAAAGGTAACTACGAGCAGAGCCTGGCGGCAGGGATTGCGGCAGTGCGCAGCGGCAAAGCCCCTGCGGTGCTGCAGGTCTATGAAGTCGGTACGGCGACCATGATGGCCTCGCAGGCGATTGTGCCGGTGCATCAGGTCTTCAAAGACGCCGGAATCCCCTTTGATGAAAAGCAGTTCGTGCCAACGGTGGCGGGCTACTACAGCGACAGCAAAGGTCAGCTGATCTCTCAGCCGTTCAACAGCTCGACGCCGGTGCTCTACTACAACAAAGACGCCTTTAAAAAAGCGGGTCTGAACCCGGATCAGCCGCCAAAAACCTGGCAGGAGCTGGCGACAGATGCCGCTGCACTGCGTAAATCGGGCATGAGCTGTGGCTACGCCAGCGGCTGGCAGGGCTGGATCCAGATTGAAAACTTCAGTGCCTGGCATGCTTTGCCGGTGGCGACTGAAAACAATGGATTTGATGGACTCGATGCGGTGCTGGAGTTCAACAAGCCGGTGCTGGTTCGTCATATCGAACTGCTGGAAGCGATGAACAAGAAAGGGGACTTCACCTACTTTGGCCGCAAAGATGAGTCCACCGCCAAGTTCTACAATGGCGACTGCGGCATCACCACCGCTTCATCCGGATCGCTGGCTGATATCCGCCACTACGCCAAATTCAACTTCGGCGTCGGCATGATGCCGTATGACGAGACCGTGCCGAATGCACCGCAGAACGCCCTGATCGGCGGAGCGAGCCTGTGGGTGATGAAAGGCAAAGATGCGACAACCTACAAAGGCGTGGCTGAGTTTATGCAGTTCCTCGCTAAACCGGAAATCGCCGCGGAATGGCACCAGAAAACCGGCTATCTGCCGATTACCACTGCCGCCTACGAGCTGACTAAACAGCAGGGCTTCTACGATAAGAATCCGGGTGCGGATATCGCCACCCGCCAGATGATGAACAAGCCGCCACTGCCGTTCACCAAAGGGATGCGTCTGGGCAACATGCCGCAGATTCGTACCGTGATCGACGAAGAGCTGGAAAGCGTCTGGACCGGCAAGCAGTCGCCGCAGAACGCGATGGATAATGCAGTGAAACGCGGTAACGAGTTGCTGCGCCGCTTCCAGCAGCAGGTGAAGTAATCTCTCCTTGCGGGCCAGCCCAGGCTGGCCCCTCTCTCTGACGCCAGGTACGCCATGTCTTCATCTCGTCCGGTCTTTCGCACCAGCCTGTTGCCCTATCTTCTGGTGCTGCCGCAACTGCTGATTACCGCCATCTTCTTTCTCTGGCCTGCCGGTGAAGCGCTGTGGTACTCGCTGCAAAGCCTCGATCCCTTTGGCATCTCCAGCAGCTTTGTCGGGCTGGAAAATTTCAGACGCCTGTTTGCCGATCCTTACTATCTGGATTCGTTCTGGACCACCATCAAATTCAGCGGCATGGTCACGGTGTTCGGCATGGTCTTTTCGCTGCTGCTGGCGGCGCTGGTGGATTATGTGGTGCGGTTGCGCCGCCTCTATCAGACGCTGTTGCTGCTGCCCTACGCCGTTGCGCCTGTGGTGGCCGCGGTGCTGTGGATGTTCCTGTTTAATCCGGGTCTGGGCCTGTTCAGCTACCTGCTGAACCACTTCGGCTACAACTGGAACTACGCGCAGAATAGCGGTCAGGCGATGTTTCTGGTGGTGCTGGCGTCGATCTGGCAGCAGATGAGCTACAACTTTCTGTTCTTCTTCGCCGCACTGCAGTCTATCCCTAAATCGCTGGTGGAAGCCGCCGCGATTGATGGTGCCGGACCGGTGCGTCGCTTCTTCAACCTCTCACTGCCGCTGATTACGCCGGTCAGCTTCTTCCTGCTGGTGGTGAACCTGATCTACGCCTTCTTCGATACCTTCCCGGTGATCGATGCCGCAACCGGCGGCGGGCCGGTGCAGGCGACCACCACGCTGATCTACAAAATCTATCGCGAAGGCTTTACCGGGCTGGATCTCTCCTCGTCCGCGGCGCAGTCGGTGGTGCTGATGCTGCTGGTCATTGGGCTGACGGTGCTCCAGTTCCGCTTTGTTGAACGTAAGGTGCAATACCAATGATTGAGAATCGACGCGGACTGGATATCTTCAGCCACATCGTGCTGGTGCTGGGCGTGCTCACCATCCTGTTTCCGCTCTATGTCGCCTTTGTGGCGGCGACGCTGGATAACGAGGCGGTCTATCAGGTGCCGATGACGCTGGTGCCCGGCATGCACCTGTGGGAGAACATCTCGCGAATCTGGACGCATGGCGTCAACGGCAACGGGCCGGCGTTTGGCCTGATGCTGCTCAACAGCATGATCATGGCGCTGGGCATCACCTTCGGCAAAATCACGGTATCGATGCTGTCGGCGTTTGCGCTGGTCTGGTTCCGTTTTCCGCTGCGCACGCTCTTTTTCTGGCTGATCTTCATCACCCTGATGCTGCCGGTTGAGGTGCGTATCTTCCCGACGGTGCAGGTGATTGCCGATCTTAATCTGCTCGACAGCTACAGCGGATTAACCCTGCCGCTGATGGCCTCAGCGACCGCCACCTTTCTGTTCCGTCAGTTCTTTATGTCGCTGCCGGATGAGCTGGTGGAGGCGGCGCGCATCGACGGGGCTAGCGCGATGCGCTTCTTCATCGATATCGTTCTGCCGCTGTCGAAAACCAATCTGGCGGCGCTGTTTGTCATCACCTTTATCTACGGCTGGAACCAGTATCTCTGGCCGCTGCTGATCATCAATGACGCCAGTCTCGGCACCGCGGTGGCGGGGATCAAAAGCATGATCTCCACCAGCGGCTCGCCGACCCAGTGGAACGAAGTGATGGCGGCAATGTTATTAACCCTGATCCCACCGCTGGTGGTGGTGTTAGTCATGCAGCGTGCCTTTGTGCGCGGTCTGGTTGAGAGTGAGAAATAAGATGGCAGGCGTAACCCTTCAGGCAGTAACCAAGTCCTACGATGGCAAAAATCAGATCATTCAGCCGCTCAACGTCACCATCAATGATGGCGAATTTATGGTGATGGTCGGGCCATCCGGCTGCGGGAAATCGACTCTGCTGCGGATGGTAGCCGGACTGGAGCGCGTCACCTCCGGCGATATCTATATCGACAACCGGCGCGTTACTCAGGAAGAGCCAAAAGATCGCGGGATTGCGATGGTGTTCCAGAACTACGCGCTCTATCCCCATATGTCGGTGGAGGAGAACATGGCCTATGGCCTGAAAATCCGCGGCATGGGCAAAGAGCAGGTCCGCCAGCGGGTGCTCGACGCGGCGCGCAGTCTGGAGCTGGATCACCTGCTGATGCGTCGGCCTCGCGAACTCTCCGGCGGACAGCGGCAGCGCGTGGCGATGGGCCGCGCGATCGTCCGTGAACCGGCGGTGTTTCTGTTCGATGAGCCGCTGTCGAATCTCGATGCCCGCCTGCGGGTGCAGATGCGGCTGGAACTGCAACTGCTGCATCGCCGCTTACAGACCACCAGCCTTTATGTCACCCACGATCAGGTGGAGGCGATGACGCTGGCGCAGCGGGTGATGGTGATGAACAAAGGGGTGGTCGAGCAGCTCGGCACGCCGGTCGACGTCTATGAGCGTCCCGCCAGCCAGTTTGTTGCCTCGTTCATCGGCGCGCCCGCTATGAACCTGCTGAAAGGGCAGTTCAGCAGTGACGGCACGCGCTTTAATCTTGATGCCTCACACGCGCTGCCGCTTAGCGACAGTAAAGCGAAATGGGCTAACCGACCGGTGGTGCTTGGCATCCGGCCAGAGCACATCCGGCTCAGCAGCCGCGAGCAGGGTGGCATACCGCTGCGGGTCGATACGCTGGAAATGCTGGGTGCTGATAATCTGGCACATGGCCGCATCGGTGACACGCCACTGGTGGTACGCTTAGCGCATAGCGAACGCCCGCAGCCCGGCAGTACGCTGTGGCTGCATCTGCCGTCAGATGCGTTACACTTCTTCGATTCAACCCATGGAAAGCGTCTGGAATGAGCACACAACACTGGCCCTATCCCCGCATCGTCGCCCATCGCGGCGGCGGTAAACTGGCACCGGAAAATACGCTGGCAGCGATCGACACCGGCGCGAAATATGGTCATCAGATGATTGAGTTTGATGCCAAGTTATCGGCGGATGCGCAGATCTTCCTGCTGCATGACGACACGCTCGATCGCACCAGCAACGGCTGGGGCGTCGCTGGTCAGCTGCCCTGGGAGAAGCTGTCGCAGCTCGATGCGGGCAGCTGGTTTGGCAATGCGTTTACCGGCGAAAAGCTGGCGCGGCTGGATCAGGTGGCAGCACGTTGTCGTCAGCATCAGATGATGGTGAACATCGAAATCAAACCGACTACCGGCAGTGACGCCGAAACCGGGCGCGCCGTGGCGCAGGCTGCCGCAATACTGTGGCAGGAGCAGACCGCACCGTTGCTCTCTTCATTCTCCTTTGAGGCGCTGGAAGCCGCGATGGAGGCAGAGCCGCAGTTGCCGCGTGGCCTGCTGTCGCACAGCTGGGACCCGCAGTGGCAGGAAAAAACCGCTGCGCTGGCGTGCGTCTCAATTCATCTCAACCACAAGGTGCTGACGGCTCAGCGGGTCGCGGAACTGAAAGCTGCGGGCCTGAAGATTCTGGTTTATACCGTAAACAGCCCGGATCGGGCACGGGAATTACTGAAATGGGGCGTCGATGCCATCTGTACCGACGCCATCGACATCATCGGCCCCGATTTTATTTAGTTCTGGTTCTGATTCTGATTTTGCTGGCCCGGCTGCGTGGTAATAACCCGCTGCTGGGCGCTGTTCCGCTGTTCCTGCATTTTACGCTGCGTGTCCTGCGTCTGACGCTGCTGATCCTGACGCAGCTTCAGCTGTTGCTGCTGCTGCTGGGTCTGCATCTGCGACTGCATCCGCTGCTGGCTGGGGTTATAGCCAGGTTTATTCGGATCGTTAGTGCTGTTCAGCGTGTTCGCCTGACTGGCGAAAGGCAGCAGAGCGGCCAGAACAATTATCCACTTTTTCATCACTCCTCCTTCCTTAAAGCGACAGGGTTTTGGGTGCACAACGGCGCACACCGATATCAGGGTCGTACTCATAAGTTTACCCGATATCACAGACCTTACTTTCCGATCTATTCCTGATTTGACTTAACCCCGGTTATTTTGCTGTATTTGTAGGCACTTGCAGAAATGATAAAAAAATGTAAATAACAATATGGGATGGTGGCAGGATGAAAATGCAGCAAACAGTGCGTCAGCTTAGCTGGTCGCTGGTGATGAGTTTCACCGTAGTGGCAGGCGCTAATGCCGCGCCAACTCAGGCTCCGCCGGTCTCCTACGGCGTGGACAGTGATACTTTTCACCCGGTAAAAGCGCAGCACGGCATGGTGGCATCAGTGGATGCGATGGCAACACAGGTTGGCGTCGAGATCCTGCGTCAGGGCGGTAATGCGGTGGATGCCGCGGTGGCGGTGGGCTTTGCGCTGGCCGTGACTCATCCGCAGGCGGGCAACCTGGGCGGTGGCGGCTTTATGCTGCTGCGCACCGCTTCTGGCCGCGCCACGGCCATCGATTTCCGTGAAATGGCTCCGGGGCACGCGTCACGCGACATGTTCCTGGATAAGCAGGGCAACGCCGACAGCAAGCTCTCGCTGACATCACATCTCGCCTCCGGCACGCCGGGCACCGTTGCCGGACTGGCGCTGGCTGCGCAGAAATATGGCACGCTGCCGCTGAGCACGCTGCTTGCTCCGGCGATCAAACTGGCGCGTGACGGTATTCCGGTCAACGATGCGCTGGCGGATGACCTGAAGACCTACGGCAAAGAAGTGCTGATCACCCATCCCAACAGCAAAGCGATCTTCTACAAACCGGACGGTACGCCGTGGCAGAAGGGCGATCGGCTGGTGCAGAAAAACCTGGCGCACAGCCTGCAACTGATTGCCCGTCAGGGGCCGGATGCTTTTTACAAAGGTGAAATTGCGGATGAGATCGCCGGAGAGATGGCGCAGCATGGCGGCCTGATCAACAAAGCCGATCTGGCGGCCTACCGTGCGGTCGAGCGAACGCCTGTCAGCGGCACCTACCGCGGCTATGAAGTCTTCTCAATGCCGCCGCCATCATCCGGTGGCATCCACATCGTGCAGATCCTCAATATCCTGGAGAATTTCGATCTGGCGAAGATGGGCTTTGGCAGTGCTGATGCCATGCAGGTGATGGCGGAAGCGGAAAAATATGCCTATGCGGATCGCTCGGAATATCTCGGCGATCCCGATTTCGTGAAGGTGCCGTGGCAGGCGCTGACCAGTAAAGCCTATGCCAAAACCCTGGCGCAGCAGATCGATGTGGCGAAGGCGCGGCCCTCCAGCGAGATCAAACCCGGCAAGCTCGAACCTTATGAAAGCAATCAGACCACCCATTTCTCTGTGGTGGATAAGCAGGGCAATGCGGTCGCGGTGACTTACACGCTTAACACCTATTTCGGCAGCGGGATTGTGGCGGGCAACAGCGGCATCCTGATGAATAACGAGATGGATGACTTCTCAGCCAAGCCAGGCACGCCAAATGTCTACGGGCTGGTGGGCGGGGAAGCGAATGCGGTACAACCGGCGAAACGTCCGTTGTCATCAATGTCGCCGACCATCGTCGCCAAAGGGGGCAAAACCTGGCTGGTGACCGGCAGTCCTGGCGGCAGCCGCATTATCACCACGGTATTGCAGATGGTGGTTAACAGCATCGATTACGGGATGAACGTGGCGGAAGCCACCAATGCGCCGCGTTTCCATCATCAGTGGCTGCCGGATCAGCTGCGGGTGGAGAAGGGCTTCAGTCCCGATACGCTGCGTCTGCTGGAAACCAAAGGTCAGCATGTGAAGGTACTGCCGTCGATGGGCAGTACGCAGAGCATCATGATCGGGCCGGATGGCATGCTCTATGGCGCTTCCGATCCGCGCAGCATTGATGATTTGAGTGCGGGTTATTGAGATTTTACTGTGTTGTTTGCGCAGGCACGGTTTAACAGTGAACCGTGTCAGACAGAGTCAGCAATCAGAAAGGGCACCGGAAGGGTAATACCAGTCAGTTAAGTGACAGGTGATAACGCAGTCTGGTGCCGGGCAGGGGCTGGCGTCCTCGCGCCGCTGCGCGGTTCCTTCACGTCATTCCTCTGCCTGACGGACCGCCGGGGATGGCACATCCTGTGCCGCCCCGCCTTTCGCCCGCGTCCTGCGGGCTCTCCTGGCAGACTCATTCTGTTCAGCGCTGCGGATTGCCTGCCCCTGCCCGGCCCCGGCCTGCTCTGAAGCTTGAGTGCATGTTGTTAAAAAGGGCACGAGAGTGGAGGCCTGAGCGCCTCTGCTGCTGAAAGGGCTATCCGCAGCGCTGAGGCGTGACGGCGGGCCAGAAGTCCACGCCGGGAAGCGTGGACAGTTCGGGGCCGGCCAGGGAGGGCCGATCCCCGAACGGTTCGTCGGCACGACGTCAAAGCCGAAGGTACCGCGTGAGCGGCGCGAGGACGGCCCGGCAGCAGCAGAGGTGCGCTGGCCCGCACTGCGGCTCGCCCGCCCGGAAAAAAAGCTGCCACGTTTGACCGTGATAGCCTTTACAAATCTAATCTTAACTGATCAGCATTAACCCGGAAGGGGCCTTTTTTGCAGTCAGGGGATCAGAGTTCAAATACGCTGTGACGCGATTTAAAACCCGCCACAGCATTAAAACCCTTTAAACATCAAGGTATTCACCGCGTTAATCAGGGTAAAAAGTGTGAAAATGACTTTACAGACGCGAATGATAATGATTATTATTGTCATGCGTTCTCGGGAGGTCGCCGACAGCCTGAGAAAGCACGACATTGCTCACATTGCTTCCAGTATTATTTAGCCAGCTTAGATGCTGGCTTTTTTTTGCCTGCCATTCACCGATCGGCAGGGATGAGCGGTAAGTACCCTCATCATCGGGCCCTGGAGGGGTGATCTGCCTGGCCGACAGCGTAACAGTCTACCCCTTCGCCACCTCTTCAGTCACAGCCATAATTCAATAAAAATAAAGCCAGAAGGTTATATTTTATCGTTTCAGTTGTTAATAAATAACCTATGTGGAGAGAATTTTTTTACCGAATTCTATAGCGCTGACGCAAAACGAGATGGGTTTGATGACGCGGGGAAATAAAGCCGGCACCATGGGCTTGTAAATAACAGGAGTTTTATAGTTTCTCCCTGCGCCGGGCATGCGGGCGGTTAATAAATCACTTACCTTGATGCCAGTGCTGTTATTTAAAAATTATCTGCTTTATTTATCGGCTGGTTTACATAATAATTTATTCTGTATATCCCGCAATGAGGTATTGATATGCGTTTTAATACTCTGTCCGATGGCGAAATTATTTCTGAATTGTGCTGCAGAATTAAAGAAACCCGTATGCAGCTTGAGATCTCTCAGATTGAGCTTGCTGAACGCGCACGCGTCGGCACGGCCACCATTAAACGGGCAGAGTTGGGTGAGTCAGTCACCCTGAGCACCTTAATTGGGATATTGCGTGGTCTTGGACGGTTGCATCAGCTGGAGTCAATTTTGTCCGATTCACACATGCGAACTTTTAACGCGCAGTTTACCGCCTCGCCACCTGCGCGCATTCGTATCCGAAAAAAACAGAGCAGCCAGTCACCGGCGGCGAATAACACTGAAGCTCTGCCTGAGCGTTCTGCCAGCGCAACCATAAATGAGTGGTACACCTCTTCTGAAATGCGAAGCATGGTCTGGTCCGATCTGGCCACGGAAAGCGAATCAAAATAATACTGCTCAAAGCATATCCTCTGTCAGAACCGGATTAATGAAGAAACCGCCAGCCTCGCCGCCAGCGGTTTTCAGGTCGTTACGATTCACATATCGCAACTTTGATCGCCAGACCGCCGCGAGCGGTTTCACGGTATTTGGCGTTCATGTCTTTGCCGGTTTCAAACATGGTTTCAATGATCTTATCCAGCGACACTTTGGGATCGCTGGTGCGGTACATCGCCATACTGGTTGAGTTAATGGCTTTAACGGCAGCAATCGCATTCCGTTCTATACAGGGCACCTGGACCTGACCCGCAACGGGATCGCAGGTCAGACCAAGATTATGCTCCATGCCAATTTCAGCCGCGATGCAGACTTTCTCTGCATCGGCCCCCAGCAGTTCGGCCAGACCCGCCGCCGCCATCGAACAGGCCACGCCGACCTCTCCCTGACAACCGACTTCAGCGCCAGAAATCGACGCATTCATCTTATAAAGAATGCCAATTGCGCCTGCCGTCAGGAAATAACGCATATAAAGTTCAGGCGTTACCGGCTTGATGAATCGATCATAATAAGCCAGTACCGCCGGGATAATGCCGCATGCGCCATTGGTCGGTGCGGTGACTACACGTCCTCCAGCGGCATTCTCTTCACTCACTGCCATAGCGAACATATTCACCCAGTCCATGGCACTCAGGGGATTAGTGGACTGGCTCTGTGGTGCCAGGATGCGATGCAGAGAAGATGCCCGACGCGGCACCTTCAGCGGGCCTGGTAATACCCCTTCAGTACTGATGCCACGGGTGATCGCATTTCGCATGGTTTGCCACAGTTGTGCCATGTTGTCCTCGACCTCACGGCGGCCATAGCGTGCTATCTCGTTCTTCATCATGACGGCTGAAACCGACAGGTTGTTATTATGGCAATGCGCCAGCAGGTTACGGGCGGAGTAGAAGGGGAAGGGAATATCGATCTCGCTATCCAGGCTTTTACCAAAATCGTCTTCCGTGACAATAAAGCCGCCTCCGACAGAATAATAGGTCTGGGCGTGAACGCTTTTTCCGTCACAAAAGGCGGTTATGCTCATGCCATTTTCATGTAGCGGCAGAAACTCGCTGTGAAAGCGCATGCACTCTGCCACCGGGAAGGTAATATCCCGCCTCCCTTCTTCGATACGCAACTGTTGCAGCGTATTCACGTCGCGAATGATGGCTGGGATCTGATCGATATCCACAGTGTCAGGCAGATAGCCACTCAGGCCGAGAATAATAGCAATATCAGTATGGTGACCTTTTCCCGTCAGGGAAAGAGAGCCATAAATATCCACCACCAGTCGGCTCACGCTATCCAGCAGTCCCTTTTCCTTTAGCGTATCAACAAAATGTTTACCCGCTTTCATCGGTCCGACCGTATGCGAACTGGATGGCCCGATGCTGATTTTAAAAATATCGAAAACGCTAATCATGATTCACCCATGCGGATTGCAATATGAAAGAGGCGCTGACCGGTATGGCAAGCGAAGACATTAGCTAAGTAGAGAAAAGGCGATGGCGGAGATAGCAATCAGGCCGATGATGACGACAAAAAGATTGCTCAGATGACCGCTATATTTACGCATAGCCGGGACTTTATTAATGGCGTACATCGGCATCAGGAACAGGATCATGGCGATAACCGGTCCGCCCAGGGTTTCAATCATGCCCAGAATGCTGGGGTTCAGGGTGGCGACAATCCAGGTGGTGGCCAGCATAAAGAAGGCGGTGATCCGGTTCAGTTTATTAATTTCTATCGACTTGCCTTTGCTGCGAAGCGATTTAATCACCATGCCGTTGAAACCTTCACGCGCCCCCAGATAGTGGCCGAGAAAGGATTTGGTGATGGCGATAATGGCGATAATCGGGGCCATCCAGGCAATTAATGGGGCGTTAAAATGGTTAGCGAGGTAGGAAAGGATGGAAATATTCTGCGCCTTCGCCTCCGCCAGGTTGTCCGGTGAGAGACTCAGGACGCAGCTGAAAACGAAGAACATCACGGTGAGGACCATCATGATATGGGCACAGGCCAAAATGCGTGAACATTTTGACGCCGCCTGTTCGCCGTACTCCTGACGCTTGGCTACCGCAAACGATGAAATAATCGGAGAATGATTAAAGGAGAACACCATCACAGGGATAGCCAGCCACAGCGTGAGCCATAATCCGCCGCCGGTGGTTTCTGAACCACTCACCGAGAGCGTATCCAGAATGGCTCCGTTCCATTGCGGGATCAGATATAGCGCGAGCAGCATCAGTGCGGCCACGAACGGGAACACCAGAATACTCATCGCCTTAACGATAGCTTTTTCGCCGAAGCGCACGATGGCCATCATGCCGACAATAAGAATGAAAGCCAGTACCGCACGCGGCGGCGATATCAGGTGAAGCTGATGGGTGAGAAAACTGTCAACGGTATTGGTAATCGCGACGCTATAGACCAGCAGGATAGGGTAAATAGCAAAAAAATAGAGCAGCGTGATAAGTTTTCCCGCGCCGGTACCAAAATGTTCCTCCACCACTTCAGTAATGTTTTCTCCCGGATTCTTGCCGGAAAGAACAAAACGGGTGAGCCCACGATGGGCAAAGAACGTCATCGGGAAAGCCAGCAGCGTCATAATGATTAACGGCAGTAAACCGCCAGTGCCGGCATTTATTGGCAAAAACAAAACGCCAGCACCAATTGCAGTTCCATACAGTCCCAGCATCCAGACGGTATCGCTTTTTCTCCAGCGTGGAGTTTCATCTGATATCAGCGTATTTTGAACGGCATCCATAATCGGGTTCCTGATAATAATTAAAAATAAAATGGATCGGAGGGTATTCAAAGCGACAGGCTTTTTATTTGCTGGCTATTTTAGTAGGGTTTGTAGGGTCGGGTTATTTACTGCGATCACATTATTCATTTTATAAATAAAGTTTTAAGGTATCAAAAGTCATCCCTTATTTAGCATTATTTTTAAGGTATCATTTTTAATGTGTTAATAAGGTCGCATGGGCTATTGCCTGAGCGTAAATATGCCTGAGCTGTTAATGCAGCGAAATAAATTAATAGCTGGCTGTCCTGCTTCCAGTATCGGGCGGATTTATCAGATTAACCTTCATGTCAGGTCTCCCCCTTTTTTTCTTTATCCCTTCATCACATCCGGTTCGTTCGATCTGTTTCAGTGATAAGCCCACTTTTGTTCAACAATTTTGAACAGAGGCGTGAAGTTTTTCAGCTATCAATCAAACCGCCTCAGGGACAGACTATAAAAAACATTGAGGAGATTTGAACATGATTTATGTACGCAAAGCTGAAGAACGCGGTCACGCAAACCATGGCTGGCTGGATAGCTGGCACACTTTCTCTTTCGCCAGCTATCACGACGCGAATTTTATGGGTTTCTCCGCGCTGCGGGTCATCAATGAAGATGTGATTGATGGCGGCCAGGGATTTGGTACCCATCCTCACAAAGATATGGAAATCCTGACCTACGTGCTCTCTGGTACGGTTGAGCATCAGGACAGCATGGGCAACAAAGAGCAGATCCCGGCAGGGGAGTTCCAGATCATGAGCGCCGGCACCGGCGTACGTCACTCTGAGTACAACGCCAGCGAAAGCGAGCCGCTGCACCTTTATCAGATCTGGATCATTCCTGAGCGTACCGGTATTGAGCCACGCTACGATCAGCGCCGTTTCCCGGATGTGCAGGGACGTCAGCTGGTGTTAAGCCCGGATGCCCGTGAAGGATCGCTGAAAGTCTGGCAGGACATGACCTTATCACGCTGGGTACTGGCAGCGGGTGAGCATGACAACGTCGCGATTGATGCGGGACGTCGTATCTGGATTCAGGTGGTCAAAGGTGATGTTACCGTTAACGGCAACGCCATCACCACCAGCGACGCCCTGGCAATCTGGGACGAAAGCGCGCTGACCATTGAAGCCAGCTCAGCTGCCGAAGTCCTGCTGTTTGATCTGCCACCGGTCTGAGCAGATAACGGGCGCGCATCGTCGCGCCCGGTTGGCAATTTTGTGACAGAAAAGTGATAGACTCATCGTACTTTAGCTTTAAGGGCGATCCCAGGCGCTACGATGAAGAAGAAAAGACCGGTATTACAGGACGTTGCCGATCGCGTCGGCATTACTAAAATGACCGTCAGCCGTTACCTGCGTAATCCAGAGCAGGTCTCCGTTGCCCTGCGGGATAAGATCGCGGTGGCACTGGATGAGCTGGGTTACATCCCCAATCGCGCCCCCGATATGCTTTCTAACGCCACCAGCCGCGCCATTGGCGTACTGCTGCCGTCACTCACTAACCAGGTTTTTGCCGACGTATTGCGCGGCATCGAAGCCGTCACTGACGAAGCCAACTATCAGACGCTGGTCGCCCACTTTGGTTACAACCCGCAAAAAGAGGAGCTGCAACTGCGCTCGCTGCTGGGCTGGAACATTGATGGAGTCATCCTCACCGAACGTACCCATACACCAGGCACGCTGCGCATGCTGGAAGTGGCGGGTATCCCGGTGATTGAGGTGATGGACAGCGTCACACCCTGCCTGGATATGGCGGTAGGCTTTGATAACGTTGAAGCGGCCCGGCAGATGACGCAGGCGATCCTCAGCAAAGGTCATCGTCACACCGTCTACCTTGGCGCGCGCCTGGATGAACGTACGCTGCAGAAGCAGCGCGGTTACGAAATCGCGATGCGCGAAGCGGGGCTGACGCCGCGTAGTGTGATGATGGAAGATGCCTCTTCATTCAGCGCCGGTTGTGATCTGTTGCGTGAGGCGCAGCGCCTCTACCCTGAAACGGATAGTCTGTTCTGTACCAACGATGACCTGGCGGTCGGCGCGATGTTTGAGTGCCAGCGCCAGGGGTTACAGGTGCCCTCTCAGATGGCGATTGCCGGTTTCCACGGCCATGACATCAGTCAGGTTGTCACACCACAACTGGCGACAGTGCTGACACCACGCGACCGCATGGGACGTGAAGCCGCGGCGCTGCTGCTGGCGCGCATTGCCGGAGAATCCAGCACCTGCCAGCCGCTGGATGTCGGTTTTGAGATTAGTGAAGGTGGCAGCATCTGATTGTGGCGTTTTTATGAGTCAGCTCACACTTTCATGCTTTTCCTGGTAAAAAGGTTGCCAGGCTGTTAAGTGACCAGGAGAATGAGAAACAACATTGTTATCGGTAACATTGGCAAATTCTCACCTGCCGGAGCAGAAAAATGACAACGCAATCCCCGTCGCATCACGTTTTTATCCTGATGGGCGTTTCAGGCAGCGGAAAGTCTGCCGTCGCCAATCAGGTCTCTCACCAGCTGACTACAGCCTTTCTTGACGGTGATTTCCTCCACCCCCGCGCGAACATCCTGAAGATGGCCGATGGTCATCCGCTGGATGACAGCGATCGCCAGCCCTGGTTACAGGCACTGAATGACGCCGCGTTTGCCATGCAGCGCACCCAGGCGATTTCCATCATTGTCTGCTCGGCCCTGAAGAAAAGTTATCGCGACATCCTGCGTCAGGGAAATGACAACCTGCGTTTCGTTTACCTGAAAGGCGATTTCGACACTATCGAAGCCCGCCTGAAAGCGCGTAAAGGCCACTTCTTCAAGCCGCAGATGCTGGTGACGCAGTTTGCGACGCTGGAAGAGCCGGGCAGCGATGAGCCGGATGTACTGGTGGTGGATATCGCGCATTCACTGGACGATGTGGTGGCGGCTACGGTTGCGACTATCCAGGACGCTATCAGCCAGGGTTAGAGATGAATACCGCAACACTCGTTTTGACCGCAGCAGGCTCCGTCCTGCTGCTGCTTTTCCTGGTGATGAAGGCCCGTATGCACGCCTTCGTCGCATTAATGTTAGTGTCAATCGGTGCCGGGCTGTTTTCCGGCATGCCACTGAATCAGATCGCTGAAACCATGCAGAAGGGGATGGGCGGCACGCTCGGCTTCCTCGCGATTGTGGTCGCGCTGGGCGCGATGTTCGGCAAAATCCTGCATGAAACCGGCGCAGTTGATCAGATCGCCATCCGGATGCTGAAAACCTTTGGTCAGAGCCGCGCCCATTACGCAATGGGCATTGCCGGTCTGATCTGCGCGCTGCCGCTCTTTTTTGAGGTGGCAGTAGTGCTGTTGATCAGCATCGCTTTTGCTGTGGCACGGCGTACCGGCGGCAATCTGGTGAAGCTGGTGATCCCGCTGTTTGCCGGTGTGGCGGCGGCGGCGGCGTTCCTGTTGCCCGGACCGGCTCCGATGCTGCTGGCCTCGCAGATGCACGCAGACTTTGGCTGGATGATCCTGTTGGGTCTCTGTGCGGCGATCCCGGGCATGCTGATTGCCGGGCCACTGTTTGGCAACTTCATCGGCAACCACGTCTCGTTCAGCGCGCCGCCGGAAGATCATCAACCCGATGTCGATGAGAGCAAGCTGCCGTCGTTTGGCTTCAGCCTCTCATTGATTCTGTTTCCGCTGGTGCTGGTTGGCCTGAAAACCATTGGCGCACGCTTCACGACCGAAGGTACCACCCTGTATGAGTGGCTGGAATTTATCGGTCACCCTTTCACCGCAATCCTGCTGGCGCTGCTGGTGGCGATTTATGGCCTGGCGTACCGTCAGGGTATGGATAAAGAGCGGGTAATGCAGGTGTGCGGCAGCGCGCTGCAACCGGCCGGGATTATCCTGCTGGTGATTGGTGCAGGCGGGGTATTTAAGCAGGTGCTGGTGGATTCAGGCGTCGGTCCGGTGCTGGGTAATGCGCTGACCGGTGCAGGACTGCCGATTGCGCTGGCCTGCTTTATTCTGTCGGGTGCGGTGCGGGTGATTCAGGGGTCGGCGACGGTCGCCTGTCTAACCACTGTGGGCTTAATCATGCCGGTGATTGAACCGCTGCACTACAGCGGTGCCCAGCTGGCGGCGCTGTCGATCTGCATCGGCGGCGGCTCCATCATTATCAGCCATGTAAACGATGCCGGTTTCTGGCTGTTTGGTCGCTTCACCGGGGCCAGCGAAGCGGAAACGCTGAAGACCTGGACGCTGATGGAGACTATTCTCGGCACTACCGGGGCTATCGTAGGTATGATTGCTTTCGAACTGCTTTCCTGATCAACCTGACGGGCTATCTGCCCGTCAGGTTTTGTCCCCGCGAGCGGGGGAAGAGTAAAAAAGGGAACAGCAGATAAGGCGCCACCACTAAAAGGACAATGACGCCGCGTGAATAACCAGCGTCATTTATCCTCCTCACCCCGCAGGAAAAAACAGGCAAAATAAATAGCAGCAGCGCGATTAAGCCTATTTCATGCTGTGGTCCGGTAAACCATTGCAGATAACTGCAGAACCAGACCAGCTGAAACAGCAGGAAAATAAAATAGCTCGTCCTTCCTTCACGCCCTTGATAGTTAAACGTGCGCAGCAGACAGCTTTTGATAATCTGCAGCAGCCTGTTCATGCCCATTTTCTTCTTATCTGAGCAAAAACAACCAGCGTGATGGCGGCGGCAAGTAAGTAAACCCAGGCAAAATCAGTGACGTCAACTTGCATCAGTTGCACGTCATTCAACGCCGCTTTTCGGCCCGAGACGGATAATACGGTCAAGCCAGCTAAGCAGATTATATTTGCAAGAAAGAATAGCGCCTGAAAGGCTGTTTCTTTAGCCATGGACAGGAAGGCAATTTTTCTGAAACTCCACCAGGCTACCAGATAAACCAGCAGCCAGAGCAACGCGCAGAGTAGCGGGGCAACCAGATAACTGCGCATATCTGTGATCACCCCTGAATGGCCGCTGTTGGCATAGTGCAGGACTTCCTGAAGGGAGAAGTAACCTGTTATCAGATAGAGCGCGCCGAAAAAGAAGGGTAATAACAACCTCATTGCATTTCCCTCCGGGTTTTCAGACGCTGCATCAGCTGCGGCAGCTCTTTTCCAGGGTCCACCATCACCAGCTGTTTACATTTTTCATCGTATTTCGCGGCGGCGGTCGGGTCACCTTTACCGCCCTCCGCCATCACAAAACGGGCATCTGAACGGCCATAAAGGCCAACATGCGGAAAGGGATCGCTGCCAAAGGCCAGCACGTTGCGGCCAGGCAGGGTATATTCTCTGGTCAAAAAAGCCGGGATTTTTTTGAGTCGATGCCTGAGAAAGGTGTAGTGACAAAGCGGGAACCTGCATAGTCGAGGGAAAAGCAGGTACTGTTATCGGCTGCATTTTTCTGCACCAAATCCACGCCAAACAGGATTTTTAAACGTTGCCAAACCGTCGCGCTGTCGGGTTCGATCTTCTGGCCTTCCAGATAAACATCTTGTTTATGATAAAGTTGGTAAACCATTTTGTGAATCTGCACCATGGAGGCGCCAACACCGTGCCAGTTCGGCGCATCCCTGTTGTAAAGCCGCTCAACGATAATAAAGACGCCTGTGCCGGCATAATTTTCCATGCTTCCTGCCATCGATATCTCCTTTTTCACAGCATTATATAAATATTATTGTTCATTTCAATGCTGTAACTTTCTGATAAACAGGCTGAATTAATGTGGCTGCCTGCCGGCCTGTCAGGGTAAAAGGACAAAGATGCGCTTATAACTTCAGATAGGCCCGAATCCCATCGAGGAACATCTGGGTTGCCAGCATAATCAGTATCAATCCCATCAGCCGCTCCAGCGCATTCACCCCTTTATCGCCCAGCAGACGCAGGAACAGACCTGACATCAGCAGAATACCCACCGTCACGCCCCAGGCGATCAACAGTGCGCCCACCAGATGTGACATCTGATGCGGATATTGATGCGACAACAGCATCAGCGTCGCCAGCAGCGATGGCCCGGCCACCAGTGGGATCGCCAGCGGCACCAGGAAGGGCTCTTCACCCGCCGGTAAACCAGAACTGCTGCTTTCCGCCGACGGAAAAATCATTTTGATGGCGATAAGAAACAGGATGATCCCGCCGGAAATCGACACCGTTTCAGTACGCAGATTCAAAAATGCCAGGATGCGTTCGCCGGTAAACAGGAACAGCAGCATGATGATCAGGGCGATCAGCATTTCACGGATTAGCACAACCCGCCGCCGTTTCGGCTCCAGATGCTTTAAAACCGACATAAAAATCGGCAGATTGCCCAGCGGATCCATAATTAACAACAATAATATTGTCGCTGAAATCATCTCAGTCATCGGTTTTACGCCATGTTGTTCACGAAAAAGTGGAGTTATTAGTTACGCTGCTGAAAAAGTTAGCGTAATCGAATTAATTCACTTGCTACCCGGCCTGCATTTTGTAGAGTGAGGGGATACAGGTAAATCTTATTATTACGCAGAGCGGCGTGAAAATAGCACGCCGCTCTCTTCTCTGAAATGAAAAGCAGGTGTGAAACTGCCTTAGACGGACACGACATGAAGAATGTAGGTTTTGTTGGTTGGCGCGGTATGGTCGGCTCAGTGCTGATGTCCCGCATGAGTGAAGAGCGCGATTTTGATGCGATCAATCCGGTCTTCTTCTCGACGTCGCAGCATGGTCAGGCAGCACCCGCGTTCGCGGGCAAACAGCAGGGCACACTGCAGGATGCGTTTGATATTGAGGCGCTGCGGGCGCTGGATATCATTATTACCTGCCAGGGCGGCGACTACACCAGTGACGTCTATCCAAAGCTGCGCGCCAGCGGCTGGCAGGGATACTGGATTGATGCGGCCTCCACGCTGCGCATGAAAGAGGATGCCATCATCATCCTCGATCCGGTCAACCATGCTGTGATTCGCCAGGGTATCGACCGTGGGATTAAAACCTTTGTTGGCGGTAACTGTACCGTCAGCCTGATGCTGATGTCACTGGGCGGCCTGTTTGCTCAGGATCTGGTGGAATGGGCTTCAGTTGCCACCTATCAGGCGGCCTCTGGCGGCGGCGCGCGCCACATGCGTGAACTGCTGACCCAGATGGGCATGCTGCACGATCACGTTGCGCCTGCGCTGCAGAACCCCGCCTCTGCGATCCTCGAAATCGAGCGTAGCGTGACTGATTTTACCCGTTCCGGCACCCTGCCGACCGATAACTTCGGCGTGCCGCTGGCGGGCAGCCTGATTCCGTGGATCGACAAACAGCTTGAAAACGGTCAGAGCCGCGAAGAGTGGAAAGGCCAGGCGGAGACCAACAAGATCCTCGCCACCTCTAAGGTCATTCCGGTGGATGGATTGTGCGTGCGCGTCGGGGCACTGCGCTGCCACAGCCAGGCGTTTACGCTGAAGCTGAAACGCGACCTGCCGCTGGCTGAAATCGAGCAGCTGCTGGCCTCTCACAATGAGTGGGTCAAAGTGGTGCCGAATGATCGTGAACTGACGATGCGTGAACTGACGCCCGCCGCCGTCACCGGCACGCTGACCACGCCGGTTGGCCGCTTGCGTAAACTGAATATGGGGCCGGAATATCTCTCCGCCTTCACAGTGGGCGACCAGCTGTTATGGGGCGCAGCCGAACCGTTACGTCGCATGCTGCGGTTGTTAACCAGCTAAACAGAAAACATCGCCAAAGGCATAATGCCGATCAGTTAAGCCTGAAAGGGTCGGTTGAACGATCCGGTGGCTATTTAAGAGTCCGTAATCTTATGGAAGATTACGGATTTTTTTATGCTACTCAGTCAGGCTCTGGATGCCGGACGGGAGCTGGTAAGGCAGGAGCTATGGGGCGTGGTGCTGGCTTACAATCTGCTGCGGTTCATGATGGCTCAGATGGCGTACAGCCTGGAAGGTGTGGAGCCTTACCAAATGGGCTTTAAACAATCCGCGCTGTATCTGAAAAGCCAGCTGAGTATCCTGCCAGGGGTGTCGCCGGGAAGGTCACGGAGAATAGAAGATATAATGAGTATGGCAGCAGGGTTGGTGCTTCCGGTAAGACGGCAGAGACACTATCCGCGGCCTCCTTCAAAAGCTGAACTGACGAGCATTACGCCCAGTGAGTCGGCTTTTTATTACCTGCAATCTGAAGGTGAAGATAACCTTTCCGGACCCAGCATATTTCACTGCAGTGAAAGTGTGGATTCCCCTGCCTGACCTTCCCCCGTTTCTGCCCTCCTCCAGAAGACCAGAAAGCCTGTTCAGCACCCGGGTGACTCCGTTGTCATGCCAGATGCTGGCAAGGTCAGGAAGCTGGCTGGATTCACTGATGACCCTACACGAAATTGCGGGAATAGGGCTGTTTGCAGGTTCTTTTGCCGCAGCCTGTAAAACGCAGGGAGATAACCTCTTACTGGTCTTATGAAACCTTAGATGGCGCTGAGGGCGTTCAGTTTCTGTGGTCACGACGGGTAATCAGGCCTCATTCCTTATGCCTGAACGCCGTCGGCGCCTGCCTGTTTTTAATAACATCACCTCATTATTAAAAATTTATGGGATCGCGGCATAACCTCTCAATATGAAGAAAAGCATTTTTTTCTTTTTTTTTGTCAGTGCTATTAAATTCGCGTCATTTTTTATTTTTTATTTTTCATCATGATAGTTAGTATGAATATTTTATTCCAAAGTAAAAGTCGAGCGCACAATATTCGTTGATTATGATCAATGACCTCACCAGTCTTTAAATAGAAACTTAACTTGCTTTATATACCTCATAATTTAGTCGGTCTTTAATGACAACCATTGTTGTATCAATAGCAATATATTGTTGTATATAGACGTCACCATTACCCTGCTGTCGCCATTCATACAAAAGGATAACTGCATGGCTGAATTCATTCCGGAGAACGCAAAAACGAACGTGGACTTTATTGCCTGGACTGTAGCGAAAATGGAACGTGATAAGACACCAATATCTCCTTCTGCGGTTGCCGGGAATATGTATCTGGAGATGGCGGAGCAATTTTACAATCGTTTAAATTATTACCGATTAATGATGGAGGAAAAAACCAGTGATAAACCACTTACCTCAGTGAGAGAAAAGTGATCAATTAAAAACAGACTGGGTTGTATGAATATTACGTCGCAGACTGCGCCAGAAAATTATTAAAAACGCATCACAAAGGGATATTTAACAAAATAGTGCATTGATAGCCTATCAGGAGAAGTTTGATGATGAAAGACATTGACAACAACGGAGTCCAGACAGCAATTCTCGGTCCTGTAATGACCTTTACGGGAGCTCCTTTTATAAAAGCCTCAGCGACACCATGGTCTATGAACCTGATGGCATCATCGCCTTCGCTAACGGCATTACGCCAAAGACCGGATAAATCCGGCTTTTGGCGTAATGCCGTACACGAAACAATCTGCCGTTTCGCTTACTCAGTGATCAACTTCCCTTTTTTGCCGGTCGGTAAAGAATATTTTGCTTTAGTTCATGGCAACTGCTGTGACCAAGCTATGATTTAACAATGATGTGCCACAGGTAACGCTTGTGCTTTCCGGACTAAATGGTTGTGGTACACGGCAAAAATACTTTTCCCATGGAACGGCCTGACTTCTTTGTCGTTGTACGTATGGCTCAATGAAGAGCAGCGCAGGTGAACCGCGACAGGCTGTGTCGCGTTCATTTCGGCTGCCAATTATCACAGGAAGAAAGTCATGTCAGAGCTTCCCGATCGCGATGCGATCAATGCCCTGTTTGCGGGTAATTATGCTGACCCTTTTTCGTTACTAGGGATGCACCGAACTCAGCAAGGCCTTGAAGTCAGGGCGTTGCTCCCCGAAGCGCTTGAGGTGTGGGTCATTGAAACCTCCACCGGGCGCAAACTGGCACAGCTGGCGTGTGAAGATGCACGAGGCTTCTTCAGTGGCGTCATTCCACGGCGCAAAAACCCGTTCCGCTATCAGCTGGCGGTGAACTGGCACGGCCAGCAAAACCTGATAGATGATGCCTATCGCTTTGGCCCGCTGCTGCAGGAGATGGATCTGTGGCTGCTGGCGGAAGGGACGCATCTGCGTCCCTATGAGACGCTGGGTGCGCATGGCGACGTCATTGATGGTGTCTTTGGTACCCGTTTCTGCGTCTGGGCCCCCAACGCCCGTCGCGTTTCAGTGGTTGGCGATTTCAATTTCTGGGATGGCCGCCGTCATCCGATGCGTCTGCGTCAGGAATTGGGTATCTGGGAACTGTTTGTGCCGGGCGCAGTCAACGGCCAGCTCTACAAGTATGAAATCATCGACGCCAATGGCGAACTGCGCATCAAAGCGGACCCGTATGCCTTTGAAGCGCAGATGCGTCCGCAAACTGCATCGATGATCTGTGGTCTGCCTGAGCCGGTTGAGATGAAAGAGGAGCGCAAAGCTGCCAACGCTTTTGACGCGCCAATCTCTATCTATGAAGTGCATCTGGGATCCTGGCGTCGTCACACCGACAACAACTTCTGGCTGAGCTACAAAGAGCTGGCGGAACAGCTGGTGCCCTATGTCAAAGAGATGGGCTTTACCCATATCGAACTGCTGCCGATCAACGAACATCCGTTTGATGGCAGCTGGGGCTATCAGCCGCTGGGCATGTATGCGCCAACCCGCCGTTTTGGTACCCGTGACGAGTTCCGCGCCTTCATTGATGCCGCCCATGAAGCGGGCCTCAACGTGCTGCTCGACTGGGTGCCGGGCCATTTCCCCAGCGATGATTTCGGTCTGGCAAAGTACGACGGCACTGAGCTCTATGAGCACAGCGACCCGCGCGAAGGCTTTCACCAGGACTGGAATACCCTGATCTACAACTTTGGCCGCCGGGAAGTGAGCAACTACCTGTCGGGCAACGCGCTCTACTGGACTGAGCGCTTTGGCATTGATGGCCTGCGTGTGGATGCGGTGGCGTCGATGATCTACCGCGACTACAGCCGCAGCGAAGGGGAATGGGTGCCGAATCAGTACGGCGGCCGCGAGAACCTGGAAGCGATTGAGTTTCTGCGTTACACCAACCGTACGCTCGGCACCGTAGCATCCGGTTCGGTGACCATGGCCGAAGAGTCTACGGACTACCCTGGCGTGACGCGTCCCACCGAAGGCGGCGGGCTGGGCTTCTGGTTCAAATGGAATCTGGGCTGGATGCACGACACCCTCGACTACATGAAGGTCGATCCCATCTACCGTAAGCACCATCACGATCTGATGAGCTTCGGCATGATGTACAACTACACCGAAAACTTTGTGCTGCCGCTGTCGCATGACGAAGTGGTACACGGTAAGCGTTCGATTCTCGATCGTATGCCGGGCGACGCCTGGCAGAAGTTCGCCAACCTGCGCGCTTACTATGGCTGGATGTGGGGCTTCCCCGGCAAGAAACTGCTGTTTATGGGCAACGAATTTGCTCAGGGTCGCGAGTGGAACCACGACGTCAGCCTCGACTGGCATCTGCTGGAAGGCGGCGACAACTGGCACCACGGCGTCCAGCGTCTGGTGCGCGATCTCAACCACACCTATCAGTACTACACGCCGCTGCATCAGCTCGACTTCGATCCGGCAGGCTTCGAGTGGCTGGTGGTAAACGATGCGGAACACTCCGTCTTCGCCTTTGTCCGTCGTGACCGTGAAGGCAATGAAGTGATCGTCGTCAGTAACTTTACGCCGGTGCCGCGTCCGGACTATCGCTTTGGCGTTAACCAGCCTGGCTACTGGCGTGAAGTGCTGAACACCGACCAGCATGAGTATCACGGCAGCGACGTGCGCAATATTCGGGTGCATACCGATGAGCAGGAGAGCCACGGGCGACCGCAGTCGCTGAGTCTCAATCTGCCGCCGCTGGCAACAGTATGGCTGGTGCGGGAGGCTGAATGACTATCACTGCCGGAGATCCTGAACCGCTGGGTGCCAGTTACGATGGCAAAGGCGTTAATTTCACTCTGTTCTCACAGCATGCCGGGCGCGTAGAGCTCTGCCTGTTTGATGAACAGGGTGCAGAACAGCGTTTTGACCTGCCTGGCCGCAGCGGGGATATCTGGCATGGTTATGTTCCGGCGTTAAAACCGGGACAGCGCTATGGCTACCGGGTGCATGGTCCCTGGGCGCCAGAACAGGGACACCGCTTTAATCCGGCGAAGCTGCTGGTTGACCCCTGCGCCCGCGCCGTTGAAGGCGATGTTCCTGACGACCCGCTGTTTCATGGCGGCGAGGCGCAGCCCGACCCGCACGACAATGCGGCGATTGCGCCGAAGTCACTGGTAGTCGCGGAGGATTTTGACTGGCAGGGCGATGTCGCCCCGCGCACCCCATGGGGTAACACGGTGATTTATGAAGCCCACGTGCGCGGCCTGACGCAGCAGCATCCGGAAATTCCGGAAACGCTGCGCGGGACTTACGCGGCGCTGGGTCATCCTGTTATGGTGAATTACCTGCGCGATCTGGGGGTTACCACCCTTGAGCTGCTGCCGGTTGCCCACTTCGCCAGTGAGCCACGACTGTTGCAGCTCGGCCTCAGCAACTACTGGGGTTATAACCCCTTTGCGCTCTGGGCAGTGGATCCCCGCTACGCCTCCGGTCAGCCGGGCGTGACGCCGTTACAGGAGTTTCAGCAGGCGGTCAAAAACCTGCACGCTGCGGGTATTGAAGTGGTGCTGGATGTGGTGTTCAACCACACCGCCGAACTGGACGAGATTGGCCCGACGATCTCAATGCGCGGCATCGATAACGCCAGTTACTACTGGCTTGATGAGCAGGGCGATTATCAGAACTGGACCGGCTGCGGCAATACGCTCAATATCCATCATCCGCAGGTGATGACGTGGGCTTTAGAGGCGTTGCGCTACTGGGTGCGGGTCTGCCATGTCGACGGCTTTCGCTTTGACCTCGCGCCGGTGCTGGGTCGCACACCGGATTACCAGCGTGATGCGCCATTTTTTGAGGCGATACGCGCCTGTCCGCTGCTCTCCCAGGTCAAGCTGATTGCTGAACCCTGGGATATCGGCCCTGGTGGCTATCAGGTTGGCCGTTTTCCGCCGCCGTTTGCCGAATGGAACGATCAGTTTCGCGACACCGCGCGTCGTTACTGGCTGCACGGCGACATAAGCAACGGCGAGTTCGTCCGTCGCTTTGCCGCCTCCAGCGATCTCTACCAGCATGATGACCGGCCGCCACACGCCACGGTTAACCTGATCACCGCCCATGACGGCTTTACGCTGTGGGATGTGGTGAGCTTCGAACGTAAACACAACGAAGCGAACGGGGAAGATAACCGGGATGGTCACGGCGATAACTACAGCCACAACCACGGCAAAGAGGGGCTGAACGTCAGCTTCGACGTGATTGAACGGCGCCGTCGCAGCGTGCGGGCACTGCTGACTACGCTGCTGCTGTCACAGGGCACGCCGATGCTGCTGGCAGGCGATGAGCGCGGCCACAGCCAGCGCGGCAATAACAACGCCTACTGTCAGGACAACGCCCTGAGCTGGCTTGACTGGCAGGCGGATGAGAAGGGATTAGTCGGATTCACCGCTGCACTGATTGAGCTGCGCCAGCGCATTCCGGCGCTGACCGCTGATCGCTGGTGGCAGGACGGTGACGGCAATGTGCAGTGGCTCAATGCCGGTGGCCAGCCACTGCAACACGATGAATGGGCACAGGGGATGCACAGATTGCAGATCCTGCTGTCCGGCCGCTGGTTAATAACAATCAACGCCACGGATACGGTGAATGACATCGTGTTACCAGACGGAGAATGGCGCGCCCTTCCTCCTTTCGCCGGGAACGACAACCCCATCCTGCTAACTGTCTGGCATGGTCCCGCGCACGGTGTTTGCGTGTTCCAAAAGCAATCATAAGGAGTCAGACATGGTTAAGTTAGATAGAACAGATCACCTGATGCTGGCTCGCCAGCTCCCTACACAGACGGTTGCTCTGATCCTCGCCGGCGGACGCGGCACGCGCCTTGTCGATTTAACGGCCACACGTGCCAAACCGGCGGTGCATTTCGGCGGTAAGTTCCGCATTATCGACTTTGCCCTCTCTAACTGCGTCAACTCCGGTATCCGACGGATTGGCGTGATCACCCAGTATCAGTCCCATACCCTGACTCAGCATATCCAGCGTGGCTGGTCGATCTTCAATGAAGAGATGAATGAGTTTGTCGATTTGCTGCCAGCGCAGCAGCGATTTTCGACCGAACAGTGGTATCGCGGTACGGCCGATGCCGTGACGCAAAACCTTGATGTGATTCGCCGCTATCAGGCGCAGTACATCGTGATCCTTGCCGGGGACCACATTTATAAGATGGATTATTCACGCATGCTGCTGGATCACGTGGTCAATGAGGCGAAATGTACCATCGCCTGTTTACCGGTGCCGGTGCATGAAGCCACTGCGTTTGGCGTGATGGCGGTGGACGAAGAGAACATGGTGATCGACTTCGTGGAGAAACCCGCGAACCCGCCTACCATGCCGGGTGATGACACCCAGGCGCTCGCCAGCATGGGGATCTACGTTTTCAACGCAGACTATCTCTATGAGCTGCTGGAAGAGGATCTGCAGACGCCAGGCTCTAACCACGACTTCGGTAAAGATATCCTGCCGAAAATCGTGGCAAGCGGTGAAGGCTATGCGCACTCCTTTGCGCTCTCCTGCGTACAGAACGACGACAAGGCGCCGCCTTACTGGCGCGATGTCGGGACGCTGGAAGCCTACTGGCGCGCCAATCTCGACCTGGCATCGGTGATGCCTGAACTTGATATGTATGACGTCACCTGGCCGATTCGTACCCACATGGAGCCGCTGCCGCCGGCCAAATTTGTTCAGGATCGTTCCGGCAGTCACGGGATGACCATGAACTCGCTGGTCTCGGGGGGCTGCATCATCTCCGGTTCGGTGGTGGTCAATTCGGTGCTGTTCCCGCGGGTACGCGTTAACTCTTTTTGCAATATTGATTCAACTGTACTGCTGCCTGATGTGGTAGTGGGTCGATCGTGTCGTCTACGTCGCTGCGTCATTGATCGCGCCTGCGAGTTACCGGAAGGCATGGTCATTGGCGAAAACCCGGATGAAGATAGTCGCCGGTTTCACCGTTCGGATGAAGGCATCGTACTGGTAACCCGGGCCATGCTGGCCAGACTGGCCAAAGCGGGGCTGTAAGCGATAAGCGAAACTTACGCAATCGGCACGCGGAGCGTGTCGGATAACTTAATGAGGTCGAGGATGCAGGTTTTACATGTCTGTTCGGAACTTTTCCCGCTGCTAAAAACGGGCGGACTGGCTGATGTAGTCGGGGCATTACCTCAGGCACAAATTGCGGGCGGCACGGATACGCGGGTACTACTGCCCGCTTTTCCCGCATTGCGCAAAGGTATACCTGATCTCCAGGTCGTGACAGAGCGAGAAACATTTGCCGGTCATGTGCGTCTGTTATTTGGTGAATTTAACGGTGTGGGCATCTACTTAATTGATGCTCCCGGCCTCTACAATCGTCCGGGTAGTCCCTACCATGACGAGTCGCAGTTTGCGTATGTCGACAACTATCTGCGCTTTGCGCTCTTGGGCTGGGTTGGCTGCGAACTGGCGTGCGGTATGGACTCCATGTGGCGTCCCGATATTGTTCATGCCCATGACTGGCACGCAGGCCTGACCTGCGCCTATCTGGAAGCGCGTGGCCGTCCGGCTAAATCGGTCTTTACCGTGCACAACCTGGCGTATCAGGGGCTGTTCGCGGCGCAGCATATGGAAGAGATTGGCCTGCCATGGTCATTCTTTAACATGCATGGGCTGGAGTTCTTCGGTCAGATCTCCTTCCTGAAAGCGGGACTCTTTTACGCCGACCATATCACGGCGGTCAGCCCGACTTACGCCCATGAAATTACCTCTGCTGAATATGCTTATGGCATGGAAACCCTGCTGGCGCAGCGGATGCTGGAAGGGCGTCTCAGCGGGATTCTCAACGGCGTGGATCCCTCAATCTGGGATCCGGCGCACGATTTGCTGCTCAGCGCGCGTTATAACCGGGACACGCTGGAAGCGAAAGCGGAGAACAAACGTCAGCTGCAGGTGGCGATGGGACTGAAGGTGGATGATAAAGCGCCTGTGTTCTGCGTGATCAGCCGTCTGACCAAACAGAAAGGGCTGGACCTGGTGCTGGAGGCGCTGCCCGGCTTGCTGGCGCAGGGCGGTCAACTGGTGCTGCTGGGCCAGGGCGATGCTGAACTGCAGCAGGGGTTCCTGGCAGCGGCGGCAGAACATCCGGGCAGCGTCGGCGTACAGATTGGCTATCACGAAGCGTTCTCACACCGCATTGTCGGTGGCGCGGATGTGATTGTAGTGCCGAGTCGCTTTGAGCCCTGCGGTCTGACACAACTTTATGGCCTGAAGTATGGTACGTTGCCTTTAGTGCGCCGCACTGGCGGGCTGGCCGATACCGTCAACGACAGCTCACTGGAGAATCTGGCTGACGGTATCGCCAGTGGATTCAGTTTTGAAGATGCCAATGCCTGGTCGCTGTTGCGGGCCATCCGGCGCGCGTTTGTATTATGGTCTCGTCCTTCGCTATGGCGTTATGTTCAGCGCCAGGCAATGGCAATGGACTTTAGCTGGCAGGTGGCAGCAACAGCCTACCGTGATCTCTACCAACGTTTGATGTAACGGATTGGGAAAACTGGATATGAATGCACCTTTCACTTACGCTTCACCAACGTTGACGGTTGATGCCTTAAAGCATTCGATTGCCTATAAATTGATGTTTACCATCGGCAAGGATCCCTCGATCGCCAATAAGCATGAGTGGCTTAACGCCTCGCTGCTGGCGGTCCGCGACCGGATGGTGGAGCGCTGGCTGCGTTCCAGCCGTGCTCAGCTCTCTCAGGATGTCCGGCAGGTCTATTATCTGTCGATGGAGTTCCTGATGGGCCGCACGCTGGGCAATGCGCTGCTGGCGATGGGGATTTATGACGATCTCAACCAGGCGCTGGATGAGATGGGGCTGGATCTGGCCGAGCTGATGGAAGAAGAGAACGATCCGGGGCTGGGCAACGGAGGCCTGGGTCGCCTGGCGGCCTGTTTCCTCGACTCGCTGGCGACACTAGGGATGCCGGGCCGTGGCTATGGCATTCGGTATGATTACGGCATGTTCAAACAGAACATTGTGGAAGGTGAGCAGAAAGAGTCGCCGGATTACTGGCTTGAATATGGTAATCCGTGGGAATTCCAGCGCTTTAATACCCGTTATAAAGTGCGTTTTGGTGGTCGCGTCCAGCACGAAGGTGCAAAAGTGCGCTGGCTGGAAACCGAAGAGATCCTGGCGATGGCCTATGATCAGATCATTCCGGGCTTTGACACCGACGCCACCAACACCTTACGGCTGTGGGGCGCGCAGGCGAGCAACGAAATCAACCTCGGCAAGTTCAACCAGGGCGACTACTTTGCGGCGGTGGAAGATAAAAACCACTCTGAGAACGTGTCGCGCGTGCTCTATCCGGATGACTCGACCTACTCAGGTCGCGAGCTGCGATTGCGTCAGGAATATTTCCTGGTCTCCGCGACGGTGCAGGACATTCTGAATCGTCACTGGCGGATGCATCAGACCTGGGACAACCTGGCGGATAAAATCGCTATTCACCTGAATGATACCCATCCGGTGCTGGCGATCCCCGAACTGATGCGCCTGCTGATCGACGATCATAAATTCAGCTGGGACAACGCTTTTGACGTCTGCTGTCAGGTCTTCTCCTACACTAACCATACGCTGATGACCGAAGCGCTGGAAACCTGGCCGGTCGATATGATCGGCAAGATCCTGCCGCGCCACCTCAGCATCATTTTCGAAATTAACGACTTCTTTCTCAAGACCATTCAGGATCACTATCCCGATGACCTGGATCTGCTGTCGCGTATTTCGATCATCGACGAAAACGATGGCCGCCGGATACGCATGGCCTGGCTGGCGGTGGTGGTCAGCCACAAAGTAAACGGCGTTTCGGAGCTGCACTCCAACCTGATGGTGCAGTCGCTGTTTGCCGATTTCTCCCGTCTGTTCCCTGGCCGCTTCTGTAACAAAACCAACGGCGTTACGCCACGTCGCTGGCTGGCGCTGGCGAACCCGGCGCTGTCAGAAGTGCTGGATGAGGAGATTGGCCGCAACTGGCGCACCGATCTCAGCCAGCTGGGTGAACTGCAGGCGAAGATCGACTATCCGGCATTTATCGAAAAAGTGGCGGTCGCCAAGCATCAGAACAAGCGCCGACTGGCCGACTGGGTGGCGAAGAATCTGGACGTGGTGCTCGACCCGAACGCGCTGTTTGATGTGCAGATCAAGCGCATTCACGAGTACAAACGTCAGCTGCTGAACGTGCTGCATGTGATCACCCGATACAATCGTATCAAGGCCGATCCGCAGGCGGATTGGGTGCCACGCGTCAATATCTTTGCCGGTAAAGCGGCGTCGGCCTATTACGTTGCCAAGCACATCATTCATCTGATCAACGATGTCGCGAATGTGATCAACAACGATCCGCAGGTGAAGAACAAACTGAAGGTGGTCTTCATCCCGAACTACAGCGTGAGCCTGGCGCAGATTATTGTTCCGGCGGCCGATCTCTCTGAGCAGATCTCGACCGCAGGGACGGAAGCGTCCGGCACCAGTAACATGAAGTTTGCGCTTAACGGTGCACTGACTATCGGTACGCTGGATGGCGCCAACGTTGAGATGCTGGATCACGTCGGTGAAGAGAACATCTTCATTTTCGGTAATACCACGCCGCAGGTCGAAGCCCTGCGTAAAGGGGGGTATAACCCACGTGACTATTACGAAGGGGATGAAGAGCTGCATCAGGTGCTGACCCAGATTGCTTCAGGTCTGTTCAGTCCGCAGGATCCGGGCCGCTACCGCAATCTGTTCGATTCACTGGTCAACTTCGGCGATCACTACCAGCTGCTGGCGGATTATCGCAGCTATGTGGATACCCAGGATAAGGTGGATGCGCTCTACCGTAAACCGGATGAGTGGCAACGCCGCGCGGCTAAAAACATCGCCGGAATGGGCTATTTCTCGTCGGATCGCACTATTCAGGAGTACGCTGATGAGATCTGGAATATTTCGCCAGTAAGGTTGTAAGGCGCAGGCAGTAAGGCGTTCTGACTTTTTTGCGGCCGAGAGATCGGCCGCACTCTCATCCTCTCTCTTTGCTTACCGTCTATCCCGCACGCCTTTCAGAAGGTTCAGCCCCTTATCGCCTCTGCGCCCCTAAGTGCCTCTTGTGCGAGCCAGATCATTACACCCTGGCTGAGAATGGCTACTATGCGGAAAAGTAAAATGACCCTACAGGCAACAGCAGCCCATGAGTGACAACATCAACCAGGAAATTACCTTCCGTAAACTCAGCGTCTTCATGATGTTTATGAGCAAGGGTAATATCGCCCGTACGGCGGAAGCGCTGGAGCTGAGCAGCGTCAGCGTGCATCGCGCACTGCACACGCTGGAAGAGGGCATCGACTGCCCGCTATTTATCCACAAGGGCCGCAACCTGGTACCGCTGCCTGCCGCCTGGACGCTGCTGGATTATTGTCGCGACGTGACCTCTCTGATGGGCAAAGGGATTGAGGAAGCGCGCAAAGTCGCAGGGATCGGCGGGGGGCGTCTGCGACTTGGCACGCTCTACTCCCTGACGCTGGAGACCATTCCCCGGCTGATTATGGGCATGAAGCTGCGTCGGCCCACGCTGGAGCTTGATCTGACCATGGGTTCCAATCAAATGCTGCTGAATATGCTGGAAGATGACGCGCTGGATGCGATTCTGATCGCCACCGATGACGGCGAACTCAGCGACGCGCATTTTGATGTGATTCCGCTATTTGAAGACAGGATCTTTCTGGCCGCGCCGGCCGGGGAAACGCGGGACGGAACCGGTCCGGTGGATCTGCGTGATTATGCCGACCGTGATTTTGTCTCACTGGCTGAGGGGTTTGCCACCTATGCCGGTTCGCAGGAGGCGTTCCAGATAGCCGGATTTGAACCGCGCATGGTCACCCAGGTGAATGACATCTTCTCGATGATAAGCCTGGTGCAGGCGGGCGTTGGCCTGGCACTGATCCCGGGACGGATGAAGAAGGTGTATGAAAACAACATTCAGCTGCTGACGCTTGCTGAGCCTTACCAGATGCGTCAGCAGATCTCGATTGTCTACTCACATCGCCGCGAACGGGATAACGATCTGCTGGCCCTGGCGGCAGAAGGGCGGATGTACGCCCGCAGCCTTACTGACTCAGCCGTTTAACCAGATGGAGCGCAACCTCAACGCTGTTACGCTCCATACAAATCGCGTCGCCCTGCCAGCCCGCCTGAAGCGTCAGGCCGGTCAGCACATTGCCAGGCGGCATCTCAATCGCCAGCCGGGCATCGCGCTGATTGGCTGAAACCATCGCATCATTCCACTGCACCGTACGCGCCATATTAAAGGCAAGATCGTCGGCAATCTTCTCCGGCTCCCAAATCACGCGTCCGGTTGAGCCGCTGAGGTAAGCGCAATGGGGACGGGAGAGGCTGACGGACGCGAACGCGTGAGCCAGCTCTGCGGCGGGTTTATCCAGCAACGCGCAGTGCGACGGCACGCTCACCGAGAGTTTAATCGCTTTGCTGGCGCCAGCATCCAGCGCTTTCCGCGCCACCACCGCCATATCTTCGTTGCGGCCAGCAATCACAATCTGCGTTTCCGCATTCAGGTTGGCGATATAGGTATTGCTGCCAGCCAGCAGTTTCTCCAGACGACTCAGCGTCAGGCCGGTGATGGCGGTCAGGCCATATCCCTCTGGATAAGCCTGCTCCATCAAATCGCCGCGCAGCGCCACCAGCCGCAGAGCATCACTGAAATCCAGCGCACCGGAAATCACCGCAGCAGGAAACGCGCCAATCGACAGACCGCTGACGATATCGGGTTTTACCCCACGGCGGATCAGCTCGCGCGCCCAGGCGACACCGGAAATCAGCAGACTGAGCTGTACGGCGCGCGTGTGGCGCAGTGCATCGGCGCTGTCGAGCTGGTCAGTTTCGTCGCCCAGTACCACACGCACGCTGTTTAACAGGGCGTCGCCGTCGGGAAGGTGCTGTAACATCCCGGCACGCTGAGTGCCCTGGCCGGGAAAGGTAAAGAGTATTTTCATTGTAGCTCCCTGCTCCAGGGTGAAGCGGTCAGTATCGGCCCGGTGAACGTTTTAACCAGCGCGCGGCCTTCACGCAGCCACTCGCTGAGGGCAAACGCGCCGGACGGCGTTTCTACCTGCGTATCGACCCGACAGGCCAGCGTGTCGGTTTGCGCCTGCCACCGTTGCAGCGCATCGCGCGCCAGCGGCTCTGGCGCGCGAATAACTAAATCAAGATCGCTGGCGGCATGCAGCGTGGGTTGCTGAGTTGCCAGTGCGTAACCGGTACTGCCGGTAATGCCCCAGCGCCACGGCCAGTCGCACTCGCTGAGCGCAATCGCCGCGCCGACCGGCGCATAAGCGGTGAAAGGCGAGGCAAGCAACTGCGTACGTGCTGCCAGCATCTCCGGCGTGACAACGCGAACGATATCCGCTGCATTGACCCATCCGGCGGCGCGCTGTTCGCGGCGCTCGCCGCGCACGCCCACCGGTATAAGCCCGGTTTCGCTCCTGTCGCGCCGCACCACTACAGGAAGGCCGGAATGCCAGAACTGGCTGACCCAGCTCTCACTGATGGCGGCTAAGGCGTTGCCGTCTCGCAGCCAGAGCAGATCGTGGGGGCGCGGTACAGAGCTCATATTACATTCCTGATGTCAGCGTAATGAACAGCGGTAATGACAAAATAGAGAGAATAGAGCTTAGCAGCAGCACAGCCTCTGCATCCGGCGACTGCACGCCAAAGCGGTTGCCAAACACCACCCCAAAGAAACCGGCGGAGAGCGCAATCATCAGAATGGCGGTAATCGCCACCGGACCGCTGAGACCCAATGCCAGTACCAGACCCCAGGCGATAAAGGGCTGAATCAGCAGTTTCGTCACGGTGCCGACGCCCACCACCGCGTTAAGTTTCAGTTTGCGCGCCGACAGGATGACACCGGTCAGGAAGAGTGCAGCGGCGGTGGCAGCCAGACCCAGCGGTTTAATGGCGGCCAGCACCAGATCAGGCATCTTAACGCCCAGCGCTGATAATACCACGCCAATCAACGGCCCCAGTACGATCGGTTTTTTCACTGAGCGCCACATCAGAGTTGGCAGCATGGTCAGGGTTGAACCGTGTTCGGTGCCGTCGGCAAACGCTTTTTCACGTTCCAGAATCAGCAGGCAAAGCGGTGTAAGCAGCACTGAACCACAGGCGATGGAGACCGCTACCGAGAGCGAGGTGGCACCATTTTCACCCAGCACGCTGCTCAGAATGGGCAGGCCCAGCGCGGCGTAATTTGGCAGCGCCACAGTCAGTGTCAGCACAGCCGCATCCTGCGGTGACTTTTTAAAAACTTTTGTAGCCGCGAAATAGACAGCCCCATAGGTAATCCACATTGCGCCGGTAATAACAACAATCAGCGGCCATTGCGCCACGATGCCCGGCCAGGGAGTCTGAACAGTGGCACTGAACAGCGCGGCAGGCAGTGCAAAATCCATGACGAAAATATTCAGCAGAGAGACGTCTTTGTTGTTGACCATTCCGGCCTTACCGGCCCAGAAACCCAGCAGCATGATGACAAAAATTGGAGCAAGGGCATGAACAATTATATAAATCATAAATCACCTGTATTTAAGAAAGAATTTTCTGTTAACAGCGATGTTTATAATTCTGAACACGGCCACTGCCCCGGGGCGCACTTAGCGATGCGCCCCGTCAGACCGGTTTCGGCAGGTTTATTTTTTTATTTAATTACCAGGTTGCGCGCATACGTTCGCGAACCAGGGTGGAGCTGTGACGATTGGATGCGCCAAGGCGATTTTTCAGGGTGGGATCCTGACGCGCATCGCTAATGGCTTTCTGCAGAGCGATCTCGACCATCGCCACATCGGCGTCAGAAGGCGCATCGGGATTGGTTACGTTCAGCAGATCGGAGAGCAGACCCAGCGTATGGAAGTTGCTGACGTCATAGGCCATCGGCGGAATGGTCGCGGCCAGTTTCTCCAGCGCCTCCACGGAACGCAGCGTGATACGCGCGGCAGACTCTTTACCCATCGCGTGCACCAGCACACCCTGATCGTTGAGCGCAATCAGGCGGTTGGCCTGATAACCGTGCGCCAGGAAGGCGCCAGACATCGCTTTGCCAACAATCAGCCCAATCACCGGATGACCCGCAAGGCGTGCTTTGGCATAAGCGCCTGCAGCCCCGGCCAGCGCCTGATGAATACCGAACGCCTCTTCGCGCCGGCCATAGGCCTGACTCGGTACGTCGATCACCGCCACAATCGGGCGTTTCACGTCGCTGTGCTTGTCTTCTTCCAGCGTTTCATTCACCACTTTCGCCAGCGTCCAGCCTTCCAGCAGACCGACTTCGCCCCGCGCGGCACGCGGATAGTGGTTTTGGGCATCGGGCACCACGGCGATAAAGCGCACGCTTTCGCCATTGAGCTGGCCGTCCGCCACCTGAACAGAGGCGCACAGGCCGCTGAGACGCTGTGCATCAGGTGCAAGTTTTTCCAGCCAGGTTGCACCGCGGCTGTTTGTCTGGGTCATTATTTATCCTCCCGGGCGAAAAGCTGTTTAATCTGCGCCGTGTCCGCCTGCTGACGGGTGTCGAACTGTGTCAGACGTGGCAGGAAATCGGCATATTTATCGCTGCGGTGCTGCGCCGGAACGCCTTTGGCGATGAAGTCATTCATCGCACTCTTAACCGCATTGACGCCATCACCGACCAGCGCATCGACCAGGCCGCTGGCGTAGCGGATTTCACCACCGGTCATGCTCCAGATGAACGGGCGATCGCGCGAGTCATACTCTTCAATGCCCGCTTCCTGCTCAATCACCTGCGGACCGTTCAGCCCCAGGCGCGCTTCACGCGTCACAATCAGGTAGCTGCACAGCGCTGCGGCGATGGACATTCCGCCAAAGCAGCCGACGGTGCCGGCAATAATGCCGATAACCGGGGTATAGCGACGCAGGTCGACAATCGCCGCGTGAATATCGGCAATCGCCGCCAGCCCCAGATTGGCTTCCTGTAAGCGCACGCCGCCGGTTTCCAGGCAAAGCACCGCCTGAGTGGGTATTCCGTTGCGGTTGTCTTCGGCGGCCAGTTCCAGCGCCGCCGCCATTTTGGCACCGGAGACTTCGCCCATGCTGCCACCCTGGAAGGTGCCTTCAATGGCGATAACGACCGCAGGCTGACCGTTCAGCGTGCCGCGTGCCACCACCATGCCGTCATCTGACTGCGGCACCACGCCCTGCGGTGCCAGCCACGGAGACATGATGCCTTCGAAGGGATCCAGCAGTTCGCGATAGCTGCCGTCGTCCAGCAGTGCACGGGCGCGCTCACGGGCGCGTAATTCAATAAAACTGGCATCATTACGCATGGCTTACCTCCTCAAAAACCTGTTCAATACGGATACGCGCCACGCCTGGTGTCGCCCCGAAATCGTGAATAATCAGCTTTCCGGCAGGCAGGCCGTTGGTTAAATTCAGGCGGTCAAACAGCGCCTTCCAGCGGGCGTCGCTGTTATCCAGTGAGGTGGTGATATCAATGCTAAGCGTTTGACCTTCAGTTGCGGTGTACAGCACTTCCATATCACCGGAACCAACGACCCCTGCCAGAGCTTTACCGCTGAGTGAGCGGTTAGCAGGTAAAGATAATGTGATGTGTTCCATAATGGCCTCTAGAAATAAGAATGTTCAGGTGAACAGACCCGATCGATAAACAGCGTCGCGGCCAGCAAATCAGCGGCCCCGCCAGGCGAAGCGTTGAGCGAGAGCATGCGCTGATCGAGCTGCGCCAGCGCTTTCTGGCCGCCTGTGGTGGTGCAGCCGCCAGCCAGCAGCACGGCGCGTGCTCCCTGCTGCATCGCTTTCAGTCCGGTCATACCGGCCCGTGACAGCACGCAGGTATCGCTGAGCGAGGTCATGATCGCCATCAGCGCATCAAGGCGGGCTTCGCTTTCACTGGCACCTGTTGCACGACTTGCCAGCAACTGCGGCAGCGCCAGCTTCATCACGTGAGGAAACGCCTGTTGCGCCTCTTCGCGTGCGCCGGGTACCCGATAGCGGTGGGTCGCTTTTAACCCTTTGCTGAACAGTTTTGGTGCGGCGCGGTCGGGCAGGCTGGCCAGCGCGGCTGCGGTGCGGGTCAGCTGGTCGGCACTGGCCGCGCCACCCTGCATGGCTGCAGCACTGACCAGCAGTCCCAGCGCCCAGATCGCGCCCCGATGAGTGTTGACGCCGCCGGTTGCCGCCATCATCTGCTGTTCACCGTCGCGGCCCAGCCGACCCACCGTTTCGCGCAGGGCAATATCAGCAGGACGCAGCCAGCTGTGACGGGCCAGCGCCAGAAAGGTCGGCACAAGGCTGTGAGCGGAACGCTCCATCAGCGCCAGCGTCAGATCCTGATGCGCGCCGTTTCCCCGACTGTCTACCAGACCCGGCTTGGGGCTTAGCCGTGCTTCATCGATCAGACAATTGCGCGCCATCGTCGCCAGCTGGCTGGCCTGCGCCTCGGTTTGAGTCTGCGACAGAAGTTTCATTACCAGCTCCGGAATTTTGCCGGTGGGTTATAAAGACCACCCGACCATTCCACCAGGTCAGAGACGCTGCTGGCGGCGAGCAGTGAGCGGGTCGCATCTGAACGACGAATGCCCATATCTTCCGGATAGACCACTTTGCCGCTTTTACGCAGGGCCGCCACGCGCGCCGCATCGACGCCAAGGCCGATATCGGTGATACCGGCTACCGCAGCGACCATCGCACGGCGCTCTTCAAGGCTTTCCGCACGATAGAGATAGGCAATGCCCTCTTCGGTCAGCACGTGGGTGACGTCATCGCCATAGATCATCACGGGTGCCAGCGGCATACCGGTCGATTTCGCCACTTCAACTGCATCAAGTGTTTCAACAAAGGTCGGTTTGGCACCGGCCTGGAAGGTTTCCACCATCTGAACCACCAGTTTTTTACCGCGCTGCATCGGGTCCGGTTCGGTGATCATATTGAGCCATGCAGGGGTAGCATGACGTCGGCCGTGCGGATCGTGGCCCATGTTAGGCGCACCGCCGAAACCGGAAAGTCGCCCGCGGGTCACGGTTGAGGAGTTTGCCAGGCCATCGACCTGCAGGGTAGCGCCGATAAACATATCCACCGCGTACTGACCTGCCAGCTGACAGAAGGCGCGGTTAGAGCGCATAGAGCCGTCGCTGCCGGTGAAGAAAATATCGGGACGGGCGCGAATGTACTCTTCCATCCCCAGTTCACCACCGAAGCAGTGCACGCTCTCAACCCAGCCGCTCTCAATCGCCGGGATCAGCGTCGGATGCGGGTTAAGGGTCCAGTGCTTACAGATTTTGCCTTTCAGGCCGAGTTGTTCGCCGTAGGTGGGCAGCAGCAGTTCGATCGCGGCGGTGTTAAAACCGATACCGTGGTTAAGTGACTGCACCTGATGTTCGGCGTAAATGCCTTTAATCGCCATCATCGCCATCAGGATATGTTCCTGCTTAATCAGGCGCGGATCGCGGGTAAACAGCGGTTCGATAAAGAAAGGTTTATCGGCTACGACGATGTAATCGATCCAGGAGCCGGGAATATCGACGCGGGGCAGGTCGGTCTCGTCATCGACCAGCTCATTTACCTGGGCAATCACGATACCGTCACGAAACGCGGCGGCCTCCACCAGTGCAGGCGTATCTTCAGTACTCGGGCCGGTGTAAAGGTTGCCTTTGCGGTCAGCTTTATAACCGGCAATCAGCGCGACGTTTGGACTCAGATCGACATAGAGGCGGGAATAGAGTTCGATATAGGTGTGGATTGCGCCTATTTCCAGCTGCCCGTCTTCTAACAACTGAGAAATACGCAGACTTTGCGGACCGGAAAAAGAGAAGTCGAGTTTACGGGCAATGCCTTTTTCGAAAATATCCAGATGCTCACTGCGGCCAACGCTCGGCATAATCATATGCAGGTCGTGTACTTTCGCCGGATTAACCTCAGCCAGGGTACGTGACAAAAAATCGGCCTGTTTCTGATTATTCCCTTCCAGTACCACCCGGTCGCCCGGTGCAATCAGTTTTTCAAATGCTTCTACAGCTCGTTCAGTAGGAATGACTTTGCCATCAACAGGGAAGGATGCCAGACGACGCGCTTTTTCACTGCGGCGCGTGTTCCATTCCCGGGCAGGCGTTTGGCCTGTGTTCATTTCAACCTCCTGATTAGAATAACGGTTGTTTCGTTTTTACTGAGGAAAGTTTGTGCTTTCTGATGACGTCGTTCAATTAAGCAAAAAGCCAGAACGTTAGATTTAAAGTAACAATAGGATGTGAACGTTTTGATAGGTGAAGCAGAGAAATTTGAGTTTAGGCGCTGACCAAAAATGTGAACGCTTAAAGGGGTTTCTGTACAAAGAATGGTGTGAGCCTGGCACTTTTAATAAAAAGTACGTCATACAAAAATAAACTCTGCTACATGCTGAAAAGAGCAGCCTGTTGCATCAACGCCCGGATGCACCGACCCGATATTGCAGATATAAAAAAAGCAGGCCGGAGCCTGCTTTCTGATTTTTTACTGACTTACTGACAGTTTATGATGCCAGTGACAGTGCGGGTTTCGCTTTCGCTGCCAGCCACTCGGTGACACGCGCCTGCTGCTCTTTGGTCAGCCACATGCCCTGTTTGGTACGACGCCAGATAGCATCATCCAGCTCACGAACCCACTCATGCTGCACCAGGTAGCGTAATTCTGCTTCGTAAAACTCGTGACCGAAGTTCTCACCCAGATCGTCCAGGCTTTTCGCGCCAGCCAGCAGGGTTTCAGTGCTGCTGCCGTAAGTACGTGAGAAGTGGCGCGCCATATTTTCGCTGATGAACGGATAGCGACGACGCAAACTGGCTGCGTAATCTTCACGGGTGCCGGAGATATTTCCGCCTGGCAACACGCAGTTCTTCGTCCAGGCCGGACCCGCGTTCGGGTAGTACTTCGCCAGTTTCTCCAGCGCATGTTCTGCCAGCTTACGATAGGTAGTCAGCTTGCCACCAAACACCGACAGCAGCGGCGCCTGACCGTTATCGTCGCGCACATCCAGGGTGTAATCACGGGTGATCGCCTGCGGCGAATCGGATTCGTCATCACACAGCGGACGAACACCGGAATAGGACCAGACGATATCGTCAGCGGTCAGCTGCTTTTTAAAGTGTCCGTTGAACACTTTCAGCAGGTAGTCGGTCTCGCTGTCATCGATATTGACGTTTTTCGGATCGCCTTTGTACTCCACGTCGGTGGTACCGATGATAGAGAACTCATCCATCCATGGGATGACAAACACGATGCGGTTATCTTCGTTCTGCAGGATGTAAGCCTGCTTTTCGGTATGGACGCGTGGCACCACGATGTGGCTGCCTTTGATCAGGCGAATACCGTAAGGCGATTTCAGCTTCAGGCTGTCGTCAAACAGCTGTTTGACCCACGGGCCGGCAGCATTGACCAGACCTTTTGCCTGCCAGGTAAAGGTTTTACCGCTGTCGACATCTTCTGCTTCGACCATCCACAGGCCGCCTTCACGCCAGGCGCGGGTCACGCGGGTGCGGGTACGTACTTCGCCGCCACGCTTCACCACTTCCTGCGCATTCAGTACCACCATGCGGGCATCATCGACCCAGCAGTCAGAATATTCGAATCCGCGCGTAATTTCCGGCTTCAGGGCCGAATCCGCGCCAAATCGCAAACTTTTACTGCCTGGCAGACTGGTACGTTTGCCAAGATGGTCATACATAAACAGGCCGGTACGGATCATCCACGCCGGACGCAGATGCGGACGGTGCGGCAGACGAAAGCGCATAGGGAACGCCAGATGCGGCGCCATTTTCAGCAACACTTCACGCTCGGCCAGTGCTTCACTGACCAGACGGAATTCGTAATGTTCAAGGTAGCGCAGGCCGCCGTGAATCAGTTTTGAACTGGCAGAGGAGGTCGCGCAAGCCAGATCCCGCGCCTCCAGCATTAACACCGACAGTCCGCGTCCTGCAGCGTCTGCTGCAATGCCGGCACCGTTGATGCCGCCGCCGATCACGATCAGGTCTTTGGTTTCCACGTCATCTCCTCCGATGTTCGGAATAGTTCACTAATGTTCGTTTTCGAGCATAATCATAATCGCAAACCAACATTGACGCCAGCTTTTAACCAGGTAAAAACATTTTTGCGTGATATAGCTAACATTCTGCCCACCAAAAAAACCGATAGCCGTAACGATTGTCAGGTTATCGGCGTGGATTCTCGGGTTACACTACGCGCTATTGTGACGCTGTTATGAGAGATCCCATGGAAACGTTCGAATGTATTGATGTGCAGCAGGCGCAGGCGCGTCTGGCGCAGGGTGCGCTGCTGGTAGATATCCGCGATCCGCAAAGTTATGCCCTGGGTCATGCGGCGGGTGCGTTGCATCTGACCAATACCAACCTCAGCGATTTTGTCAGTGGTGCCGATCACAGCCTGCCGGTGCTGGTGATGTGCTATCACGGCAACAGCAGCAAAAGCGCGGCACAATATCTGCTGGGACAGGGCTTCAGCGCGGCGTACAGCATTGATGGCGGCTTTGATGCCTGGCGTGCTGCCTTTCCTCAGCAGGTTGCCCTCGGCAGTGAATAGATTGCCGCTCGGCACATGGAGAGTTACTGATGCGCATTACCCAATTTAATCAGCCCCGCATGGCGCAGGCCTTTGTTGACTACATGGCGACGCAGGGCATCACGCTGCGTATTGAGCATGAAAATCACTACGTCATCATGCTGGATGATGAGAGCAAGATTTCAGTGGTCGAAAACGAACTTCAGCAGTTTTTGCACGACCCTAACCATCCGCGCTACCAGGCCGCCAGCTGGCACAGCGGAAAAACCGACAGTGGCCTGCGCTATGAGCGCAGCAATATCTGGGCGAATATCCGTGAGCGTGCTGGTCCGCTGACCATGACCCTGATGGTGCTCTGTATCGCGGTATTTATTCTGATGCAGGTCATGGGCGATCGCACCGTGATGGCCTGGCTCTCCTGGCCGGATGCCGATCAGCATCTTCAGGTATGGCGCTGGTTCACCCATGCTTTGCTGCACTTTTCACTGCTGCACATTCTGTTTAATCTGATGTGGTGGTGGTATCTGGGCGGCGCGGTTGAGAAGCGACTTGGCAGCGGCAAACTTTTTGTCATCTTGCTGATTTCGGCCCTGCTCAGCGGCTGGCTGCAGGCGAAGTTCAGCGGCATCTGGTTTGGCGGCCTGTCGGGTGTGGTCTATGCCCTGATGGGTTACTGCTGGCTGCGCGGGGAGCGCGATCCCGACAGCGGCGTCTATCTTGAACGGGGATTGATCGGTTTTGCGCTGGTCTGGCTGGTGATTGGCTGGTTCGGCGTCTTTGGTCTGGCTATTGCCAACGCGGCGCACGTCGCCGGTCTGGTGGTCGGACTGGCGATGGCGCTGGTGGATACGCGTAAAGTCACGCGTCGTTAGACAGGATTATGCGGGTTAACAGGAGAGGAACGTGAAGCAGACGCAACGTCATGACGCGATTATCGATTTAGTCCGTCGTCAGGGATATGTCAGTACTGAGGAGCTGGTGGATCATTTTGAGGTCAGCCCGCAAACTATTCGTCGCGATCTCAACGATCTGGCCGATCAGAACAAAATTCAGCGTCACCACGGCGGCGCGGCGCTTCCCTCCAGCTCTGAGAATACCGCCTGGCACGACCGTAAAATGATGTGGTCAGCGGAAAAAGCGCGGATTGCTCAGCGCGTGGCCAGCCAGATCCCGGATGGTGCTACGCTGTTTATCGATATCGGCACCACGCCGGAAGCGGTGGCGCATGCGCTGCTCAACCACAGCGATTTGCGTGTGGTCACCAATAACCTTAACGTCGCGATGCTGCTGATGGATAAACCCGATTTCCGGGTGATTATCGCGGGTGGTGAAGTACGGACCCGTGATGGCGCGGTGATGGGGGAAGCGACGCTCGACTTTATATCCCAGTTCCGGCTCGATTACGGCATTCTGGGGATCAGCGGCATCGACATGGATGGTTCGCTGCTGGAGTTTGACTATCACGAAGTCCGCACCAAGCGCGCCATCATTGAAAACTCACGTTGCGCAATGCTGGTGGTGGATCATTCGAAGTTTGGCCGCAACGCCATGGTTAACCTCGGCAACATGAGTCTGCTGGACTATCTCTACACCGACAAAATGCCGCCAGCCAGCGTCATGAAAGTGATTGAGCAGCATGAGGTTCACCTCGAACTCTGCTGATTCCTGCCATGCCAGCCTCCCGGCTGGCGTTTTTCTTTGATTGTTGTCGCTTTTTTCCTCACTCCCGTCTTTACTTAACGGTTGCTGGCACCCGGTTGCCAGCCCGTGCGCTTTCTATTTTTGCGTCACCTCATTGCGTAACAGAAGGGAGTGATATGCCGCAGCAAAAATTTAATAAAGCCCGTTTTAATGCCGCCTTTACCCGCCAGTGGCAACAGTTAAGTCTCCGTTCCGCCCAGCAGATGACCCCGCACCAGGCGTGGCAGGCGGTCAGCGCGGTGCTGGCGGAGCTACTGGACGCACAACCGGCACCGCGTCCGGCTGTACAGCAGCGTCACGTTAATTACCTCTCGATGGAGTTTCTGATTGGCCGTCTGACCGGCAACAACCTGCTCAATCTCGGCTGGTATAACGACGTTAAAGCGGCGCTGGCTGAGCAGCAGTTCGATTTAACGGAACTGCTGGAGCAGGAGGTCGATCCGGCACTGGGCAACGGCGGGCTGGGGCGACTGGCCGCCTGCTACATGGATTCGATGGCAACGGTGGGGCAGTCCGCCACTGGCCACGGACTGAACTACCAGTACGGCCTGTTCCGCCAGTCTTTCGATGATGGCCAGCAGATTGAAGCGCCCGATGACTGGCAGCGTGAGCGCTACCCCTGGTTCCGCCACAACGCGGCGCTGGATGTGGAAGTCGCGATGGGTGGCCGGGTAGAAAAGCAGGAAAACGGCGGTGTACGCTGGCTTCCCGATTTTACGCTGCGCGGCGAGGCCTGGGATTTGCCGGTAACCGGCTACCGCAACGGTGTGACGCTGCCGCTGCGTCTGTGGCAGGCAGTGAGTGCGCATCCGTTTGATCTCACGGCCTTTAACGACGGCAATTTTTTGCAGGCGGAGCAGCCGGGCATCGAGGCGGCAAAACTGACCAAAGTGCTCTATCCCAATGACAACCATCAGGCCGGTAAGCGGTTGCGTCTGATGCAGCAATATTTCCAGTGCGCCTGTGCGGTGGCGGATATCCTGCGTCGTCACCATCTGGCGGGACGCAGCATTCACAGCCTGCCTGACTTCGAAGTGATTCAGCTCAACGATACGCATCCCACCATCGCCATCCCGGAGATGCTGCGCGTGCTGCTGGATGAGCATCAGCTGAGCTGGGATGAGGCGTGGCAGATCACCAGCCGGTTGTTTGCTTACACCAACCACACGCTGATGCCGGAGGCGCTGGAGCGCTGGGATGAGAAGCTGATGCGCAGTCTGCTGCCGCGCCATATGCTGATCATCAAAGAGATCAACCAGCGGCTGAAAAAGCAGGTGAAGAAGCGCTGGCCGGATGACAAAGCGATGTGGCACAAGCTGGCGGTGGTCGCTGACGGTCAGGTGCGGATGGCGAATCTCTGCGTCGTCAGTGGATTTGCGGTCAACGGCGTGGCGGCGCTGCACTCAAGCCTGGTGGTCAGCGATCTCTTCCCGGAATATCACCAGCTCTGGCCGCAGAAATTCCACAACGTCACCAACGGCATCACGCCGCGCCGCTGGCTGAAACAGTGTAATCCGGCGCTGGCCGGGCTGATTGATGAGACGCTGAAAACCGAGTGGGCCAATAACCTTGAGGCGTTAAGCGGTCTGGAGGCGTATGCCGACGATCAGGCGTTTCGTCAGCGCTATCGCAGCATCAAACAGCAGAACAAAGCGCAGCTTACGGAGTATATCGCCCGCCACACGGGGATTATCGTTAATCCGGCTGCGCTGTTCGATGTGCAGATCAAACGACTGCATGAGTACAAGCGCCAGCACCTGAGCCTGTTGCATATCCTCTACTGCTATCAGAAGCTCCTGAATAACCCGGAGGATGTCACCTTTACGCCACGCGTGTTCCTGTTCGGGGCCAAAGCTGCGCCAGGCTATTACCTCGCCAAAAATATCATTTACGCCATTAACAAGGTGGCGGAGGTGGTGAACAACGATCCACGCGTCGGCGACCGGCTTAAAGTGGTGTTCATCCCCGACTATCGCATCACCGTGGCCGAACTGATGATCCCGGCGGCCGATCTCTCCGAGCAGATCTCCACCGCCGGGTATGAAGCCTCCGGCACCGGCAACATGAAGCTGGCGCTGAACGGTGCGCTGACGATTGGCACGCTGGATGGCGCCAATGTCGAGATTGCCGAGCAGGTGGGTGAGGAGAATCTCTTTATCTTTGGTCACACCGTGGATGAGGTGAAGGCGCTCAAGGCGAAAGGCTATAACCCGAAAAAGGTGCGTAAGCAGAACAAGCCGCTGGACGATCTACTGAAATCGCTGGAGAAGGGCAAATTCAGCGACGGGGATAAACATGCGTTTGACCTGATGCTGGAGAGCCTGACTAAACATGGCGATCCCTGGCTGGTACTGGCCGATTTCCAGGCCTATATCGAGGCGCAGCAACAGGTGGAAGCCCTGTGGCGCGACCCGGAAGGCTGGACCCGCGCCGCCATCCTCAACACGGCACGAACCGGCATGTTCAGTTCGGACCGTTCAATTCGTGACTATCAGCAACGTATCTGGCAGGCACCGCGCTAAGGAGCAGCAATGAAGCAACATTCACTCGAACAGGCCGCCCGTGCTGCGGGTATTTCACTGGATTACATCAACGTCAACGGCGAGAAAGAGGCGATCAGCGATGAGACCCTGCGCGCGCTGCTGGCGGTGATGGGCGACCCGCAGGACGCAAAAAAATCGCCGCTGCCGCCGGTTGCGGTGTTCAGTGGCAGTGGCAAGCGACAGCTGACGCCACAGGGTAGTGGCGTTTACCGCTGGCAGCTGCAGACTGAAAATGGCAAACAGCATAGTGGCGAGTTAACCGCCGGTGAGTCTTTTACGCTGCCTGGCCCGCTGGCGCAGGGTTATCACCAGCTGACGCTCAGCAAGGGTAAGAAAAGCTGGCAGACGCGGATTATCGTCGCGCCGCGCCGCTGCTATCTGCCCCCGGCGCTGGAGGCGGGAGAAAAACGCTGGGGTGCGCTGGTACAGCTCTACACCGTGCGCTCTGAACAGAACTGGGGCATTGGCGACTTCGGCGATCTCGACCAGCTGCTGGTGCAGCTGGCTGAGCGCGGTGGCGATTTCGTCGGGCTGAATCCGCTGCATGCGCTCTATCCCGCCAGCGCCGGTTTCGCCAGTCCGTACAGCCCGTCGTCGCGCCGCTGGCTGAACGTGATCTATATCGATGTCAGTCAGGTGGCCGATTTTCAGCAAAGCGCGGCGGCGCAGAAGTGGTGGAAAAGTGCCAGAACCCAAAAGGTGCTGACTAAAGCGCGTGAGGCGGAGCTGGTTGACTACGAGGCCGTAATGGCGCTTAAGCTCGCTGCACTGCGGCACGCCTGGACACACTTCCAGGCGCGTGACAGCCAGAGCGAAGAGCGGCAATCCTGGGCGGCCTTTGTGCGTGAAGGCGGCGACAGCCTGCGTTATCAGGCCGCCTACGACGGCATACAGCTGGAGCGGCAGGCAGACAAGGCGCAGCAGGGCGGCTGGCCTGCGTGGCCGGAAGCGTGGCGCAACAGCCAGTTGCCGGAGGTGCAGCAGTGGTGTGAACAGCATGAAGAGGAGATCGCCTTCTGGCAGTGGCTGCAATGGCTGGCACAGCAGCAGTTCTCTGGTTGCTGGACGCACAGTCAGGCGCTGGGCATGAGCGTCGGGCTCTATCGTGACCTGGCGGTGGGCGTGGCGGAAGGCAGCGCAGAAACCTGGCACGATCCGGAGCTTTACCGGCTGAAGGCCTCGGTGGGTGCCCCGCCTGACCGTCTCGGTCCGCTGGGACAAAACTGGGGCTTACCGCCGATGGATCCACATGTGATGCAGGCACGCGGCTATCAGCCGTTTATCGACATGCTGCGTGCCAACATGCGCGACTGCGGCGCGTTGCGCATCGACCATGTGATGTCGCTGCTGCGTCTGTGGTGGGTGCCTGCCGGGGAGACGGCGGATAAAGGGGCCTATGTGGCCTATCCGGTCAACGATCTGCTGGGTATCCTGGCACTGGAGAGCCACCGGCTGCGCTGCATGGTGATTGGCGAAGATCTTGGCACCGTGCCCCAGGAGATTGTCAGCCTGTTGCGAAAAAGTGGTGTCTTTTCATGGAAGGTGCTCTGGTTTGAACAGGAGAAGGATGAGCGCTATCGCGCGCCGCAGGACTATCCGCGCCAGTCGATCGCCAGCGCCAGTACGCATGATCTGCCCACGCTGACCGGTTTCTGGGAGCAGGGCGACCTGGCGCTGGGGGAGAAGATTGGCCTCTATCCGGGCGATGCGGTGAAAGCGTTACATCAGCAGCGCGCCGCGCAGAAGCAGGCGCTGCTGGATGCACTGCATCAGGCGGGTGCCTTACCAGCACGCAGCCAGAAGAAGGCGGAGAAGCTCACCATGACGCCTGCGCTGAATCGGGCAATACATCGCTTCCTGGCGGATACCGATAGTGCGCTGCTTGGCCTGCAGCCTGAGGACTGGCTCGGTATGACCACGCCGGTCAACGTCCCGGGCACGGTGGAGCAGTACCCTAACTGGCGACGCAAGCTGAGTAAAACGCTGGAGGAGATCTTTGCGGACAGGGAAGTGAATGCGCTGCTGAAGGTGGTCAGCCAGCAGCGTCAGTCAGGACAGAAAGTGCAGTAAAAATAGCGCGGCAGTCAGGCTGCCGCGCTTTATCATCAGTAAAACGAGTGTTCACCGCGCTGATGCTCAGTAATATCCCGCACGCCTTTGAGTTCCGGGAAGGCGGCGAGCAGCTCTTTCTCGATACCATCTTTCAGGGTCACGTCGATCATCGAACAGCCGTTACAGCCGCCGCCAAACTGCAGAATGGCGTAGCCCTCATCGGTGATCTCCATCAGCGACACGCGACCGCCATGGCCAGCCAGCTGTGGGTTGATCTGCGCCTGGAGCAGATACTCAACGCGCTCAACCATTGGCGCATCATCAGAGACTTTACGCATTTTGGCATTCGGCGCTTTCAGCGTCAGCTGCGAACCGAGGTTGTCGGTAACGAAGTCAATTTCAGCATCATCCAGATAAGGCTTGCTCAGTTCATCAACGTAAGCAGAGAGCTTTTCGAACTTCAGTTCGGTGTCAGTAGCTTCAACGGCATCGGGCGGACAGTAAGAGACGCCACACTCAGCTGTTGGCGTACCCGGGTTAATCACGAATACGCGAATCTGGGTGCCATCTTCTTGTTTGGATAGCAGTTTAGAAAAATGTTCCTGGGCAGAGTCAGTAATTCGGATCATGTCGATTGCTCAATAGTTGACTAATTTAGTTGGTTATAATACGCCCATCAATGACGCTCTACAAGGTACGGCACAGGCACCAGACCTGCACGCTGGCAGCACCCTGCGCCATTAACAGACGGCTGATTTCATCTACCGTACTGCCGGTAGTAATGACGTCATCCAGCAGTGCGATATGGCGTCCCTGCACCGCCATTTCAAGGCGGAAAGCACCGCGTAAGTTGGTGCGGCGCTGGCGGGCGCTGAGCTGATGCTGTAATGCGCCCCCGCGCTTGCGGGAAAGACCTTCGCGCCATTCACATCCCAGCCAGTGCGCCAGCGGTGCGGCCAGCAATACCGTCTGATTAAAGCCGCGCTGCCAGCGTCGCCGCCGATGCAGCGGAACCGGCAGCAGCAGATCGGGACGCGGCACACTGCCACGCCGGTAAACATTAAACCAGCTTAGCAAAATCAGCCGCGCCAGCATCACCCTGAGTGCGGTTATGTGAGAAAACTTAAGCTGGTTAACCCACTGGCTGAACGGCGGACAATAGTCATTAACGCAGACCAGCGCCTGCCAGGCGGGCGGTTTAAGCTGGCAGCGGCCACAGGCGACCTTTGCTGAACCTGCCGGCAATCCGCAGCGCGGACAGAGGGGCGGTAACGGCGGTAATCTGCGCAGACATAAGCTGCAGATGCCGTGCCGGGCTATCCGCAACGGCATCCGGCATAGCCAACACAGGGCGGGCATTGCTAGCATAGCGACCTCCTTATCATTTTCGGGATAGTAACTGATGACGTCGCTTTACTGGCACACCTGCGGAGAAGGAAAACGCGATCTTGTGCTGCTGCACGGATGGGGACTGAATGCCGAAGTCTGGCAAAGCATTATTCCGCGGCTCAGTGCGCACTATCGCCTGCATCTGGTCGATCTGCCCGGCTATGGCCGCAGCCAGCATTTCGGTGCGCTGACGCTGGAGCAGATGGCAGAACAGTTGTTGCCTGCGCTGCCACCGCAGGCGATTGTGGTGGGCTGGTCGCTGGGCGGACTGGTGGCGACGCAGCTGGCGCTGAGTGCGCCAGAAAAACTGGCTGCCTTGATCACCGTTGCCTCGTCGCCCTGTTTCACCGCCACAGAGAGCTGGCCCGGCATTAAACCGGAGACGCTGCAGAACTTTCAGCAGATGCTCAGCAACGATTTCCAGCGCACGGTGGAGCGCTTTCTGGCGCTGCAGACGCTGGGTACCGAAACGGCTCGCGCCGATGCGCGGCAGCTGAAAGAGGTGGTGCTGTCGCAGCCGATGCCGGAGGTGGCGGTGCTGGATGGCGGGCTGGATATTCTGCGCCAGGTCGATCTGCGCGACGCGTTACCGCAGATTACGCTGCCGTTTCTGCGACTCTATGGCGCGTTAGATGGACTGGTGCCGCGCCGGATTGCGGCGGAGATAGATCAAATGTTGCCAGCGTCGCCCTCAGTGGTTATCGAAAAAGCAGCACATGCGCCTTTTATTTCCCATCCTGAAAGCTTTTGCCAGCATATTGTTAATTTTATCAATAATCTGCCGGGATAATGACGCTTTGAACTGGCAAAATCGCAGACAGCAGCAATACTTCTCTCTGTGAGCGAGGCTGTTGCAATTTTATGTGATTAGTCATGGAAATGACTATGCCGTTCCATACTGCCTTACGCGTTTAGCGGTTGCTTACATCTCACAATGGATCATGAATGAGGGTAAACATAATGAAGGTTTTTAAATGGGTTGTGGCTTCAATGATGATGGGCGCGATTTCATTTTCTGCGATGGCAGCGAAGGAAGTCACTAAAGAAGAAGTTAAGACAATGAACCTGCAGAAGATTGGCACCGTTAACACCACGGCGGAAACGACCTCGCCAATGGATGCTAAAAAAGTGCTGTCGCAGCTCGCTGACGAAAAAGGCGGTAAATATTTCCTGGTGATCGCGGGTCGCGAACACGGCAAATTCAGCGCCACGGCTGACGTTTACAAGTAATTAACGTAGCCACATAAATTGCCAGGCATCCAGCTTAACCGGCTGGGTGCCATCAATTTTCTCTCCGCTCACCATATCCTGCAATGTATGCGCCACCGGTAGCTGCGTCTCCACTGACCGTCCACTGAGATTAAACACGCACAGCAGCCCGTCGCCACTTTCTGGCTGATGGCGTCTGAGCACCAGCACGGCGTTTTCGCTCTCATAAAGCGTCATCGGATTATCGGGATGAAACGCAGGCTGGCGACGACGCAGCTGAATCAGCTGGCCGAGCCGGGTATAGACATGCTGGCGCAGCCAGTCACCGCCCGCCAGATCCGCTTCAATCTGCTGTAAATCATACTTCTGACGATTAATCGCCCGGTTGTGTCCGGCGGCGCGCACGCCATCGTAATGGTTACGACCGCCCAGCATGCTCTGGATATAGATGGCTGGCACGCCGGGAAAGACCAGCAGAATCGCATGAGCCAGCAAAAAACGTTTCAGCCGCGTGGCATCGTCGTCATCTTCACGGTTGAGCGCATCCAGATAGGTGACGTTGATTTCATAGGGGCTGGTGGTGCCGTCAGGGTTGTTTTTATAGGAGACCAGCGCGCCTTCCAGCGCCAGATCGCGCACCAGCGCCACAATCTCCACTTCAGACAAAATGCCGCGCGCCGGATTAAGCCCGATACCGTCGTGAGACGCCAGGAAGTTGAAAAAGGTGGTGTCGTTGCTGCTGAGATCCAGAGAGCTCGCCCACTGCCGCAGTGCGCGCGCCGAGCCGGTGTGAATCGCATGCAGCACCAGCGGCGGCAGCGAAAACTGATAGACCATCTGCGCCTCATCGTGCCCGTTGCCCAGATAGCTGATGTTGTCCTGATGCGGTACGTTGGTCTCGGTGATAATCACCGTGCCTGGCGCAACCTGGTCGGCAATAGCGCGAAACAGCTTCACCAGCTGATGGGTCTTTTCCAGATGAATACAGCGCGTGCCGGGCGTTTTCCACATATAGCCGACCGCATCGAGACGCACATAGTCGGCACCACGTATCAGGTAGTCGAGCAGTACGTTGACCATGCGCAGCAGCACTTCAGGATTGGCGAAGTTGAGGTCGATCTGGTCGGCGCTGAAGGTGGTCCAGATAAAGCGGGTATCGCCATCCGCCATTTTAAACGGCGTCAGCAGCGGTGAGGTGCGCGGACGCGTTACGGCGCTGAGATCGGTGGCGGGCGGCATACTGATAAAGAAATCGTCCCAGCCGGGATCCTGCGCCAGGAAGTGACTGAACCAGGCGCTGTGTGCCGACATATGGTTGCAGACAAAATCGAACATCAGCCGGGTTTCCTGATGCAGCCGCGCAATATCCTGCCAGTCGCCGCAGAGCGGATCGACCTGATGGTAATCAATCACCGAAAAGCCGTCATCGGACGACCAGGGGAAAAAGGGCAGCAGGTGAACCAGCGGAAATGTGGATTGCAGGTGCTGCTGATAGAACCGGGAAAAGGTGCTGAGCGTGGGTTTATCAGCTTCGCGAAACTGATCGGCATAGGTGATCAGCACCACATCCTGCTCATCCCAGTGTGCCTTACGCGGCAGCTTAATGGCCTCGCGGGCTGTAGCGATGTCAGCCAGCAGGCGCGCAAAGGTCGCCTCCGGAAATGTGCCAGCATAAATCTTATCAATCAGATCGGTGATCGTTTCCATCGTGAATTGGGTGCCACAGCAGGTGTTGTTTTTATGACAGGCGTCTTTTTAGCGTAGCGCGATGGTGGGGATTTTCAACCGGGGAGTCGTACGTAAAGAGGGGGCCAGGTGGTGGCCCCCTGAAAAGCTTAGCGTTTTTTACCGAAAGCCGCGGCCAGCGCATCACCCATCGCACTGTTACCTGCTGACGAGCTGACCGGACGCGGACGACCTTTCGCGGCGGTCTGACGTTTCTCTTCGCGCGGAGCAGCGTTCTTCGCGCCACCACGGGCATTGCCTTCGCCTGGCTGCTCATCAAGACGCATGGTCAGGGCAATACGTTTGCGCTGGAGATCGACCTCCATCACTTTCACTTTGACGATATCGCCCGCTTTCACCACCTGATGCGGATCTTCCACGAAGCGATCGGAGAGCGAAGAGATATGCACCAGGCCATCCTGATGCACGCCGATATCCACAAATGCGCCGAAGTTGGTCACGTTAGTGACGGCACCTTCAAGGATCATGCCCGGCGTCAGATCGTTCAGCGTCTCTACGCCTTCAGCGAACTGCGCGGTTTTAAACTCAGGACGCGGATCGCGGCCCGGCTTCTCCAGCTCTTTCATGATGTCGGTGACGGTCGGCAGACCAAAACGCTCATCAATGAAATCGCGGGCGCTGAGATTTCGCAGGCTGCCCGCGTTGCCCATCAGATCGCTCAGTGCCTGCTCGGTGGCAGCCAGGATGCGCTCCACTACCGGGTAGGCTTCCGGATGCACGGTCGAAGCATCCAGTGGGTTATCGCCATGGTTGATGCGCAGGAAGCCCGCACACTGCTCAAAGGCTTTTGGCCCAAGACGGCTCACTTTCAGCAACTGCTGGCGGTTCTGGAAGCGGCCATGCTCATCACGCCAGCCAACAATGTTCTGCGCCATCATGCGCGTCAGGCCCGCGACGCGGGTCAGCAGCGGCACCGAGGCGGTGTTGAGGTCAACGCCGACGGCGTTCACACAATCCTCTACTACGGCGTCGAGTTTCTTCGCCAGCTGGCTCTGACTGACATCATGCTGATACTGACCCACCCCGATCGATTTCGGGTCGATTTTCACCAGCTCAGCCAGCGGATCCTGCAGACGCCGCGCAATCGACACCGCGCCACGCAGTGAAACATCGAGATCCGGGAACTCCAGCGCCGCCAGTTCAGAGGCCGAATAGACAGATGCGCCAGCTTCACTGACAATCACTTTCTGCGCCGTGACCTGCGGGAACTGCTGCTGCAGATCCAGGAAGAAGCGCTCGGTTTCACGTGAAGCGGTGCCGTTGCCAATCGCCACCAGCTCAACCTGATGCTTAATGCAGAGTGCCGCTACGGCGGCCGCGGCTTTCGCGGTCTGGCCGGTATGCGGATAGACGGTATCGGTCGCCACGACCTTGCCGGTGGCATCGACCACCGCCACTTTGACGCCGGTGCGCAGGCCCGGATCCAGCCCCATGGTAGCGCGCATACCGGCGGGAGCGGCCATCAGCAGATCGTGCAGGTTGCGGGCAAAGACGTTGATCGCTTCATCTTCTGCGCGTTCGCGCACCGTGCCCATCAGCTCCGTTTCCAGATGCAGCATCACTTTAATGCGCCACGTCCAGCTCACCACCGCTTTACGCCAGCTGTCGGCAGGGGCGTTATTCAGGCGCAGGTTCAGGTGCTCAGCAATCAGCGTTTCGCCATGGCTCTCACGCGGCGCTTCATCAAACTGCGGATCGGCATTCAGCGACAGTTGCAGCACGCCTTCGTTGCGGCCACGCAGCATCGCCAGCGCACGGTGCGACGGCACGCCGCTCAGCGCCTCGTGGTGATCAAAGTAGTCGCGGAACTTCGCGCCCGCTTCCTCTTTGCCTTCCACCACGCGTGACACCAGATGGGCATTTTTCCACAGGTAATTACGCACTTTCGCCAGCAGCGCGGCATCTTCAGCGAAACGCTCCATCAGAATGTAGCGGGCACCATCCAGCGCGGCACGAACGTCGGCGACGCCTTTCTCGGCATCGACATACTGCTCAGCAAGCTGCTCAGGGATGTGAGACGGCTCCTGCCACAGCGTCTCCGCCAGCGGCTCCAGACCTGCTTCAATAGCGATCTGTCCACGGGTGCGGCGTTTCTGTTTGTAGGGCAGGTAGAGGTCTTCAAGCTCGGTTTTGCTGAGGGTAGTGTTGATAGCGCGGGCGAGGTCGTCAGTGAGTTTTCCCTGATCGTCAATCGACTTCAGAATCGACTGGCGTCGCTCTTCAAGTTCACGCAGATAGCTGAGGCGGGTTTCCAGCTGGCGCAACTGGGTATCATCCAGCCCGCCGGTGACCTCTTTACGATAGCGTGCAATAAACGGCACGGTATTCCCTTCATCCAGCAGGCGAACGGCGGCGTCAACTTGCTCTGGACGCGCCTGGAGCTCACTGGCAATTATCTGGCTCAGAACTTTCATCATCAGGATTGTCTTGCTTTCCGGGTTGAGAAATAGCCGACAGTTATACGGATTGATGATTAAAATTGCCAGAGACGCGGGCGGCTTTCAGCGATAATCTGAAGGGTTATTGCGGGTAGTCAATCGCGTTGATATACCACAGCGCCGGCCCCACGGGCGTCTCGACGGTGGCGGCATCGCCGACCTCTTTTTTCAGCAGCGCCCGCGCCATGGGCGAGTCGATGGAGATGTAATCTTTGCGGCCAAAAATCTCATCGTAGCCCACAATGCGGAAGCGTTTGAGGTCGCCCTCATCGTTTTCAATTTCCACCGAGGCGCCAAAGAAGACTTTGCCATCCTGCTGGGGTGAATAGTCAACGATACGCAGCTGTTCAAGACTTTTGGTCAGATAGCGAACGCGACGGTCGATTTCACGCAGCCGTTTTTTGTTGTACTGATAATCGGCATTTTCACTGCGATCGCCAAGACTGGCAGCCCAGGTGACTTTTTTCGTCACTTCCGGTCGCTCTTCACGCCAGAGATAGTCGAGTTCTGCTTTCAGCTTATCGAAGCCTTCGCGGGTAATGAGTCGGGTTTTCATGCTATACCGGCCAGAGAGATCCAAAGAGGAACAGTGTAAGACAAAGGGGGCGCGGCAAAAAAGGGTGGGGAAAGGGTTTTTAAAGGCTAAAAACCCACGTTGACTTCCCCGACGGCGAAAGTGTTGGTGCTGAACAACAATCTGAAGCTGTAAAGAAGACTGATACTTATTTACCGGCGTGAGTCGCCGTGGTGGTCGATGTACCGGTGCTGTGACCGTCACCGCCGCCGCCGCCCATGGTGGCCAGCGCAACGCCCAGCAGGGCTGCGACTGCGCCAACACCGATGGCGTTAGAGTTACCTTGTGCTGTAGTGGTTGCTGCTGCGCCGGCTGCTTCACCAGTTGCTGTGGCAGCATAAGCTGGGCTGACGCTGCTTAATGCCAGCGCGCTCAGCAGTAAAATTGTTTTTTTCATTGTGTGTAATCCCCGTTGAGACATCGAATGTTGCCTGCGCAGTCTGGTTGAAAACGGAGAAGGCGAAAAGTTGGCTTTACTGATTGATTTAACGGACTTTAATTTCAACTGGCCTTGCTGGTGGCACTGCTGAAACTAATCCGAGAGGAGAGTGGGGCGTTACACAGGTTTGCTGGAATATTATGCTGTCTGACTGCTGTTGAGGTAGATTATCTGGAGCATATCCACAATGATGGCTGATCATTAAGTCAAATTGTCTGCTAACTTGCTGAATTCATTCATCGAATAAAAACTGGCCCGCTTCTGACGCCAGCGATTCAGAGAAACAGAGCCGTTTTTTCAGATTTGCCGTAACAGGGACCGGGCAGCGCCAGACGCGTTAAAACTGACCCGAAATCGCCTTAAATCAAATATAAGCTCCTGTTTAATATGCTTTGTAACAATTTTGGCTAGAATATAAACCATTAATGACTGTCACTATAAGGCATCTTTTTTTAACAATGTTGGCTCAGGCAATAGCGCCTTTGGGAGTTGAAAATGCAAGAGAACTACAAAATTCTGGTCGTCGATGATGATATGCGTCTGCGTGCACTGCTTGAACGCTATCTCACCGAGCAGGGCTTTCAGGTGCGCAGTGTCGCTAATGCCGAGCAGATGGATCGTCTGTTAACCCGTGAATCCTTTCATCTGATGGTGCTCGACCTGATGTTGCCGGGCGAAGATGGTCTCTCTATCTGCCGTCGTCTGCGCAGTCAGAGCAACCCGATGCCCATTATCATGGTGACCGCCAAGGGCGAAGAGGTGGATCGTATCGTGGGGCTGGAGATCGGCGCTGACGACTATATTCCCAAACCGTTTAACCCGCGTGAGCTGCTGGCGCGTATCCGCGCGGTGCTGCGCCGTCAGGCCAATGAACTGCCAGGCGCGCCTTCGCAGGAAGAGGCGATCATCGCCTTTGGTAAGTTCAAACTTAATCTCGGCACCCGCGAGATGTTCCGTGAAGATGAGCCGATGCCGCTGACCAGCGGTGAGTTTGCGGTGCTGAAAGCACTGGTCAGCCACCCGCGTGAGCCGCTGTCTCGCGATAAGCTGATGAACCTGGCGCGTGGCCGTGAATACAGCGCCATGGAACGTTCGATTGACGTCCAGATCTCCCGCCTGCGTCGCATGGTGGAAGAGGATCCTGCGCATCCGCGTTATATCCAGACCGTCTGGGGTCTGGGCTACGTCTTTGTGCCGGACGGCAGTAAAGCATGAAGCGACTGCGCTTCTCGCCACGCAGTTCGTTTGCCCGCACCCTGCTGCTGATCGTTACCCTGCTGTTTGTCAGCCTGGTAACGACCTATCTGGTGGTGCTGAACTTCGCCATTCTCCCCAGCCTGCAACAGTTCAATAAGGTGCTCGCTTACGAAGTTCGTATGCTGATGACCGACCGGTTGCAGCTGGAAGATGGCACGCAGCTGGAAGTGCCACCGGCGTTTCGCCGGGAAATCTACCGCGAACTGGGGATCTCGCTCTACACCAATGCAGCAGCAGAAGAGAGCGGATTGCGATGGGCGCAGCACTATGAATTCCTGAGCGAGCAGATGGGCCAGCAGCTTGGCGGTCCCACCGATGTGCGGGTTGAGGTTAATAAAAACTCGCCCGTCGTCTGGCTGAAAACCTGGCTGTCGCCCGATATCTGGGTGCGGGTGCCGCTGACTGAGATTCATCAGGGTGACTTCTCGCCGCTGTTCCGCTACACCCTGGCGATTATGCTGCTGGCGATTGGCGGCGCCTGGCTGTTTATCCGCATCCAGAACCGACCGCTGGTGGATCTGGAGCACGCCGCCCTGCAGGTCGGGCGCGGGATTATTCCGCCGCCGCTGCGCGAGTATGGCGCGTCAGAAGTGCGATCGGTGACCCGCGCCTTTAACCAGATGGCGGCCGGGGTGAAGCAGCTGGCGGATGACCGCACGCTGTTAATGGCGGGCGTCAGCCATGATTTGCGAACGCCACTGACCCGTATTCGTCTCGCCACCGAGATGATGAGCGAGCAGGATGGCTATCTGGCCGAATCGATTAATAAAGATATCGAAGAGTGCAACGCCATTATCGAACAGTTCATCGACTACCTGCGAACCGGTCAGGAGATGCAGACTGAGCGCGCCGACCTTAACAGTGTGCTGGGCGAAGTGGTGGCCGCTGAAAGCGGCTATGAACGTGAGATCGAAAATGCGGTGATGCCGGAAGAGTTAATGCTGGATATCAACCCGCTGTCGATTAAACGGGCACTGGCTAACCTGGTGGTCAATGCTGCGCGATACGGCAATGGCTGGATCAAGGTTAGCAGCGGACGGGAACTGCATCGTGCCTGGTTCCAGGTGGAAGATGATGGACCTGGCATCAAGCCGGATCAGCTGGCGCATCTGTTCCAGCCCTTTGTGCGCGGCGACAGTGCCCGCAGCACCAGCGGTACCGGTCTGGGCCTGGCGATCGTACAGCGTATTATTGATGCCCATCAGGGCTCGCTGGAGATTGGCGAGAGCGAACGCGGCGGTCTGCGCATTCGTGCCTGGTTGCCGTTAGTGGAAAGCATGGCGCTGAGCCACAACAACGGCAGCAACAGCGTCTCGGGATGATAAAAACGGCGCGGCAGTTTCATTGCCGCGCCGCTTCTTTTAGCGTTGCGGGCCAGCTTTCACCAGCGCAGCACCTGCGGCGTTATCCGTGTACTTTTCGAAGTTATCAATAAAGCGCTGCGCCAGACCTTCGGCGGCGGCGGTCCACTTCTCCTCACTCTCCCAGCTACGACGCGGATCGAGCGTATCACTATCCAGTTCACCCAGCGTAACCGGCATCTGCAGATTAAAGATCGGCAGCGTTTCCATCGGTGCATCATCCAGCTCACCCGCCAGAATCGCATTGATAATGGCGCGGGTATTCTTCAGTGAGATGCGTTTACCGCTGCCGTTCCAGCCGGTATTGACCAGATAAGCCTGCGCACCGGACGCTTCCATCCGTTTCACCAGCACTTCCGCATACTGCGTCGGATGCAGCATCAGGAATGCCGCGCCGAAACAGGCGGAAAAGGTGGGGGTCGGCTCAGTGACGCCACGCTCGGTACCCGCCAGTTTGGCGGTGAAACCGGACAGGAAATGATACTGCGTCTGCTCCGGCGTCAGCCGTGAAACCGGTGGCAGCACGCCAAACGCATCGGCGGTCAGGAAAATCACTTTCTTCGCGTGGCCCGCTTTTGAGACCGGCTGCACGATATTGTCGATGTGATTGATCGGATAGGAGACGCGGGTGTTTTCGGTTTTGCTGCCGTCGTCGTAATCGACGCTGCCATCTTCGCGCACCACCACATTTTCCAGCAGCGCATTGCGGCGAATGGCGCGGTAGATCTCCGGCTCAGCCTGCTCAGAGAGGTTGATGGTTTTGGCGTAGCAGCCGCCCTCAAAGTTAAACACGCCATCATCATCCCAGCCGTGCTCATCATCGCCGATCAGCTGGCGGTCAGGATCGGTAGAGAGTGTGGTTTTACCGGTGCCTGAGAGGCCAAAGAAGACCGCCACATCGCCCGCTTTACCCACGTTTGCTGAGCAGTGCATCGAAGCGATGCCTTTCAGCGGCAGCAGGTAGTTCATAATGGCGAACAGACCTTTCTTCATCTCGCCGCCGTACCAGGTTCCGCCAATCAGCTGCATGCGTTCAGTCAGATTGAAGGCCACAAAGTTTTCAGAGTGAAGACCCTGCGCCTGCCAGTCTGGATTGGTGCATTTTGCGCCGTTCATCACCACAAAGTCGGGGGTGAATCCGGCCAGTTCAGCGTCGTCAGGCTGGATGAACATGTTCTTCACGAAGTGTGCCTGCCAGGCCACTTCAGTGACAAAACGTACGCTCAGACGGGAATCGGCATTGGCACCGCAGAAAGCATCCACCACAAACAGGCGCTTGCCGGAAAGCTGGCGGGTGACGCAGCTTTTCAGCGCGCTCCACGTCTCCTGCGACAAGGGCTGATTGTCGTTTTTGCCGGTGCCCTGGTCATTCCACCACAGGGTATCGCGCGTGGTGTCGTCACGCACAATGTACTTATCCTTTGGCGATCGCCCGGTGAAAATCCCGGTGTCTACTGCAATCGCGCCGCTCTGCGTCAGGGTGCCACGAGCAAAACCTTCGAGGTCCGGGCGCGTCTCTTCCTGAAATAGCGTGTCGTAATCAGGGTTGTAAACCACTTCCGTGGTATCCACGATGCCCAAAGCGGCAAGGTCTTGCGAGGTCAGGCCGTTAACGCGCATTTTACTGCTCCTTAAATCGGTGTCTGTTCTGCAAAGCAGAGATAGGTTGGGATCGTGCCACCGGCTGTTGTATCGGGTGCGGCGAATCACTGACAGTCGACTGCGCTTCGTCACAACAGCCTGCAAAGATCACCGGACTATTCAGGGCATCTGCCTCTGACTTCCGGGCGTTTGCACGATCGCGCGCAGTTTACTCTTCTGCGTTAAGGGAAAAAGAGCAGTGATCTAAAAATGCGACTCAGGGCGCGTTAAGGCTATGTTTCGAACGTTTAAAAGATGTTATGAAAGTAAAAAAAGATAATTTGTCTGAAAAATTATGGGGATAGGCATGGGTGGCGGGGAAGGGGCGGCAGAAGCCGCCCGATAAATCAGTGAAGCTGGTTATTATTCTCAAGGGAGTGGCTGCGGATACCGGCGATATCGACGGCGTCAAACACGTAGTTTGAGCCGCAATAGTCGCAGTGCATGTCGATTTTGCCATCTTCCGCGATGATCTCATCCACTTCTTCCTGCGGCAGCGTGTTCAGTACTTCGCCACAGCGTTCACGCGAGCAGGTGCATTTGTAGATCACCGGCTGCGGATCGTAGAGGGTGACCTCTTCCTGATGATAGAGACGCCACAGTGCTTCATTCGCAGGCAGATCGATCAGCTCTTCCGTTTTAATGGTTTCGGTCAGCGTTGCCAGGTGGTCGAAAACCTCTTTCTCCGTATCCTGCGCAGGCATCACCTGCAGCAGAATACCCGCGGCGCCTTTGTCGCTGGTGCGGATAAACAGCCGCGTTGGCAGCTGCTCTGAGCGCATGAAGTAATCTTCCAGGCACTCCGCCAGAGTTTCACCTTCCAGTCCCACCACACCCTGATAACGTTCGCCCTTTTCAGGGGAAATTGTGATCACCAGATAGCCATTGCCCACCATGCTTTTCAGGGTACTGTCGTCCGGGATGTCGCCTTTGATACGCGCTACGCCGCGCAGTTCCTGGTTGTTGTTACCGTTGATCACCGCCAGCGACAGCGGACCATCACCCTGCAATTGCACGGTGATTTCGCCATCAAATTTCAGCGTGGCAGTCAGCAGGCTGGTGGCGACCAGCATCTCACCCAGCAGCGTTTTAACTGGTGCCGGATAGTCATGGTTCTTTACGGTTTCACGCCAGGTGTCAGAGACGTTCACCAGCTCGCCGCGCACGGCAGCATTTTCAAACAGATAACGGTGTAGTTGATCCTGGACTGACATATTTTTTCTCTCACTGGTACGGGGCGATGGCGCGTCAGCTAAGACGGCGTTATTCATCGCCCGATAATTTAAACTTCATCAAATCGCGACGCTCTTTTTTGTCAGGTCGCCGATCGGGATGGGGCATAGTCAGCGCATTCATTTTGCGCGCCTGCGCCATTTTTTCGCGTTTTTTAATGCTGGCATCGGTTTCGCGATAGAGCTGCTGGGCCTCGCTGGCGGGACGGCGCTGAGCGCTGATGTCCGCCACCACCACGGTGCGTTCATCGTTGCCCTGACGCAGTGTCAGTTCCGCATTCAGCTCCACCACCTTGCCGGGTTTGCTGCGCTGGCCGTTGTAATGAACCTTACCGCCTTCAATCATCTCCCGCGCAATCGCCCGGGTTTTGTAAAAGCGCGCGGCCCACAGCCACTTGTCGAGGCGAACCTCTTCGCTGCTTTTCTCTTTCTTCATTGCTGCTCCTGACTCAGATCAGCGTCCGGTAATCGCCGGTGGCGCGATGACGCTGAAAGATTTGCTCAGGACGACCCGAATCGGGGTTTTTTACGCCTAAGCACTCGCCGATGCCCCATGACGTCGCAGCATCCAGAATCACTTCGCTATCATCGATAAACAGCGTGCGCGGCGCAGAAAAGCCGGTGTGCTGTTGTACCGCCTGCCATAAACGTTGGTCTTCTTTCGGATACCCAAAGGTATGGGTGGAAAGTAATAAATCAAGGTGCGGCGCTAAACCCGTCTGCGCCAGTTTGACGTCCAGATTGTAAGGATGCGCGTTGGTCAGCAGGATAGTGGACTTACCCGCGCGGCGCAGAGCCTGCAAAAAAGGCAGCGTATCGTCACGCAGAGCGATGCGGCTGCGCATCGCCCAGGTCATGGCACGGATGTCCAGCGCCAGCGCTTCTGCCCAGTAATCCAGACAATACCAGTTTAGCGTATGGGCGACGGCCTGATACTTTTCCGCGATGATCGCTTCGGCTTCCGCCCGCGTGATGCCGCGTTGCTGACTGAGTTGTTCAGGCACATGCTCCAGCCAGAAGTGACGATCAAACGCCAAATCCAGCAGTGTGCCATCCATGTCGAGGAGCACGGTATCAATCTCAGACCAGTTGAGCATGCGGATGTTTCACCCTGTAAAAAAACCGGGCGACAGGGTAGCACAGAAGGGCAGGGCTCAGAATATCGGGCGCACGCTCTGCAAAGTGCCAAGGTTATGATTGAAGCATTTATCGTAGTACTGCTGGATATCGATCATGCGCTGGCGATTAAGGTGCATACGGCGCAGCGCCAGTAACCCATTGATCACACCGCAGGTCAGCAGCACCAGCAGCAGCAATACGGTGCCGAGATAGCGCCACTGTGCCATGGCATCCGGTTCATTGTGCAGCATGATGTGACGCGTGCCGTTGGCATCCGTTGAAATGCTGGTGATGATGCCGCTGGCGCTGAAAGGCGTATGCAGCAGCATGGCGGAGATACGTTGCAGTTCGCGCCACTGAGAGGGTGGATCGAGATCAAACAGTGACACGGTTGGCTGAGGCTGATTCACCAGCTGGCGACCCTCGTCGCTGACGATCAGGAATCCCCCTGGCGGCGGGCTGTTAAGATTTTCTGCTGCACGACGGGTTTCGCGGAAAAAGAAGGTCGAGGTGGCGGTATTGACCAGGTTTTCCAGGGCTTCGGCACTGACCGGCCGCAGCAGCACATTCATGCCGTTTAGCTGGCCGGAATCTGCACGACGCATCAGCGCTTCCCAGTCTTTGGCATTGCCCAGGTTCACCAGCGCATTTTTCAGGCGCATACAATCCTGGGGCTGATTACAGAGATCCTGCGTTTTCATCACCAGATCGGAGAAGTCATCCAGCAGGATCATTCCGGACTTCTGAATCGCGGAGGCCAGCTGCGGATTCAGTTTAGGATCGGTATTGGTTTCCGGATGCAGCTGCTTTGTGGTGGTCTCCAGCAGAGCAGCGGCTTTATCAATAATGTCCGATTGTGGCTGCGGCAACGGCGTGGCGTTATTCCAGTAGACCGCCGAGCAGTCGAATGGCATGAAGGCGTAACTTCGGTTGCTCTGATAGTTGTCCGGCACCGAACACATGCCGGTACCGCTCACTTTGAGGTTGTCGCCAATATTCAGGGGCACGCTACTGAGTTTATCGACGCTGTTAACCTCCAGGCTGTCGGTGCCCCTGGCCCAGGCCAGGCTGAGCTTGATCGGCATGCCGAGCGGGATCCAGGTGACCAGCATGGTCAGCACCATCAGTGAACCACAGGCCAGCACCACGTTTTTCCGCCAGCGCTGAATAGGGAAGTTTTTGACTTCATCCTGCAGCGACAGAAAACGACCCTGACGCACCACCTGACGGTTGAGGTAGATCTCTACATCCGTCACCTGTCCGAGATCGTGCGCGACATAAGGCTGCCAGTGCGGTGGATAGGCGAGGTCAATAATCCCCAGTGTGATATTGCTCTGCTCCTGGTTCGATTCGCTGAACAGGCCCCAGCGCTTTGGCGCGCCGCGCAGGCAGTGTATGTCACGCAGGCTACGCTCACCCGGAATGCGGTAGAGCAGCCACAGGCTGGCGGCAATCATGACTGCACCTGTCAGCACCAGCCAGATCATCAGCGTTGCGGGTACTAACAGGCTGAAGAAGAACAGTAAGAAGGCAAGAGAGATGATCACCGCTTCACGCGTGCCATCTGGTCGCGACAAACGATACTCTTCCGGCGTCTCTTTGCGTACCTGCAGCAGTTCGACGTTTTCCGTTTCCGCTTTGCGGATAGAGGCGTTGGTCGACACCGGACGCATCAGCGTCGGCAGCGATTGCTGATCTACAGCGTAATCCACCAGCGAGTGGCCGTTCAGCGAGATCACCAGCGGAATAGATTGGGTGCGGATTAACTCAACGTAGTTTTCGTCGGTAATGTACTGTTCCCACAGCGGCGGCAGATGAACTTCAACTTCATCAAGGTAGTAGCGCCATTTATGGGGATCGTCCGTGGAGAGCCCGTAGCGGGTAATCGCACGGGTAACAGGATAGACATTGTTGCTCTGTGCCGTCAGCGTCAGACGTTCGGACGCGCTGCGCTTATCGGTTGTCACCGTGGTGCGGGGCTGCTTTTCCAGCGCGGCGACATACTTATCGACCGCCTCACGCTCCTGAGCAGAGAGTTTACGGCAGGGCGGACTGATAAATGGCAGAGGTTTCGCCAACGGCGGACGATGCCGCATAGCGTACCAGAACCCAATGCCTGCCAGGATTGAACAGGTCAGCACTATGGCCAGGATCATCAAGATTGTGCTCATGCTCTGCTCAATTCAGCCAAAATGCTGCCTTCACTTTAAACTTTCGCTTTCGGTTATGCTCACTATAAAAGAGGCATTCCGGAAGATTATATAACCCTGAGGAGTCAGACACCCGATGAAATAGTGCCAGCGTATATCTGATTGGCATTTGTTAAACCCTGCCTTGTCCGAATGGTAACCGGCTCAGACTGGATTAAATATCGGTATTATCTGAAACTTATCGCAGCGTATTGACTAATGCAAATTTAGTCTTAACTGATAACTAAAGGCTGTTATTCAATCGCCTTAATCTGTGTAACGATAACGTGATTCTCTGACTGTCGCACAATTGCCCGTGGTTAGGTATGCTAATTCGCTCCAGATAGCCGGCGCAGAATAATTTGAGGCTGATATGAAAATTCCAAAAAAACCTGACATCCTCAATATCACCGCCGTGGCACGTTCACGGTTATTCACCATTGAATCGGTCGACCTGACTTTCAGCAATGGTGCGCATCGCGTTTATGAGCGGATGAAGCCCTCAGAACGTGAAGCGGTGATGATTGTGCCGATTATTGATGACCATCTGATCCTGATTCAGGAGTATGCCGTCGGACTGGAAACCTACGAACTTGGTTTCCCTAAGGGGCTGATCGATTCAGGTGAAACCGTGAATGAAGCGGCGGTTCGCGAACTGAAAGAAGAGGTCGGTTTTGGTGCTGATGAGCTGACAACGCTGGGGAAACTCACCATGGCGCCCTCCTACTTTTCCAGCAAAATGAACATTGTGGTGGCGGAAGGTCTCTACGCTGAAAAGCTGGAAGGCGATGAGCCGGAGCCGCTGATTGTCCACCGCTGGCCACTGAGCGATATGATGTCGCTGCTGGATGAACCCGATTTCCGCGAGGCACGTAATGTCAGTGCGCTGTTTATGGCGCGCGAATGGCTGGTGAAGCAGGGACGGCTGAGTTACTGAGCGAGCGAATCAGTAAGGAAACGCGCCTGTCAGCAGGCGCGTTTCGATTTTATTCTGCTCTTGCATTTTCCTGTCTGGCTGACGCAGGCTTCAACAGGCGTGCGGTCAACAGATAAACCACGCATGCCACGAGAATCGAATTAAGTACCGGTACACCACGCTCAACCAACAGTCCGGTGGCTCCGCCCGCTGCGCTGGCGATCAGCGCGGGCCAGCCGATAAGCTGAGACGTTGCCGGTAAGGAATTGCTGTTGCGGCTCAGCGCCAGCGTCAGGCGATCAGTTTTCAGCACATAGTAGTCAATGATCATCACGCCCAGTACCGGCGGGAAGATGACCCCCAGAAGTTCCAGAAAATCGACAAAACGATCAAGAATCCCCAGAATTGAACAGAGTGTGCCGAGCATGCCGAGCAGTAGCGTAATCACATAATAACGTGGTTTATAGCCGGTTAAGCCTTCAATCGCATTGGCGATGCCCAGCGTTGACGAATAGAGATTCAGGTCGTTAATGCGCAGGGTAGAAAAGACCACAACCAGCAAACCCAGTGAGCTAGTGGTTTGAGTAATAATCGCGATGATGTCTGAGGTCTGCAGTTCTCTGGCAATCAGAATCGCCAGCCCATTAATCCCATATTCTCCCGCCAGAATGGTCAGCAGCGTAATGGCGAAGACATCATTACCGTTACGTGAGAAACGCGTGAGGTCGGGAGTCATCAGGCTGGCCAGGATTGCACCGCCCATTACCATGGTAATGGCGGCGCTCACGTTAATGGTTTCGCTCGCAATAACCGGCGGCGTCATCTGGCCAGACTGGCCGTGGAAAGCGTGCCAGAAAATCCAGCCGACTAGCACGATGAAGAGCGGAACCGCAATGCGAGCCGTAAAGCGCAGCGCCTTAAAGCCAAAGGTAACCAGTAAAGTCAAAACGGCTCCTGAAAGCGCTGCCGACTCTGCAAAGCTGAGTTTGCCGTTCAGGGCATAGCTCAGCGATCGGGCGAAAACGGCATTCTGGATGCCGAACCAGCCCAGCAGGCTGACCGCGACCAGCAGACCAATGAACACTGAGCCGTGGCGACCAAAACCACACCAGCGAGCCAGCAGACTGCCCGGCAATCCCTCGCGCATCCCTGCATAGCCGAGCGCGAAGGTCAGCACGCCAAATAGCAGGCTGGCCAGAGTGATTGCGGTAAATGCCTCGCCCGGCGTCATACTGTTGCCCAGAACCGCGCCAAGCATAAACTGATCCAGCGCAGTCAGCATGCCCATATGCACAATAGCGACGCTAAGCAGTGAGAGCCTTTTATTCGCAGGTACAGGGCTCAGTGGATAATCATCAAATTTACTCACAACATGGTTTCCTTACCGGTTTATATATAAATTACGCCTGTTCTGAGAAACCTCTCTGGCAGATAATTCTCCAGTGACTCCGCACGACAGTAGCTCTCAAATTGTTGTAGCGAATGCACACCCGCTTTTTGATAAAGCGTGGTGATGCGGTTACCGATAGTTTTTACGCTGAGGTTGTAGATGCGGGCGATCTCTTTCGCGCTGAATCGCCGTAGCAGCAGGAAAATGACATCCAGCTCGGCGGGGGTAAACAGGGAATGTTCCAGGCGAGTCGTCAGTACAGAGGATTTTTTGGGATCGATAAAGCTCATTGCCGTAAGGTTATCCACCGGACGTGCATTCCAGATGCAGCCCAGCCATTGATTACGGCTGTCGAAAACAGGGTATTTCTCGCTGATAAAAGGGGTGAGATAATTGTTGCCATACCAGTAGTGGGTTTCAATCACGGCCACGCTACTGTTATTCAACCTTACCTGTTGATCATGTTCGCAGAATTCATCCGCGCATTCACTCCAGCGCGTAGGGAATTCACTGTCTCTTTTTCCCTCAAATAAATAACTTTTAGGCGTAGCAGTATACATTTTTGCAGCTTCATTCATATAAAGATGCTGCGATATGGCATTCTTAAAACCCCAGGGTGTCGGTAATAAATCCATAGTGGTGGCGAATGCAGAAATGAAATCATCAATACTACGGTATGGGCTGTCCATGGCGCCTCGCTGAAAGCATTCAGATTATAATCTTTTTGCCAGATAATAACGTGCGTAGCGCTGCCCATATCCATCCTGTTCGCCATAGACGCGATAACCCAGTTTTTCATAAAAACCACGTGCCTGGAAACTTAACGTGTCAACGACGGACATATGGCAGCCTCGATTACGCGCTTCCTCTTCTGCTGCCTGCATCAGCTGGCGTCCGGTGCCCTGCAGGCGCCAGGTATCTTCTATCCACAGATAATGAATATCCAGCGTGCCACACCAGGTATGGGCTAGCAGGCCGCCCTGGATATTTTTCTGACCGTCATACAGGATAGCATTCAGCGTTTTCATATTGATGTCAGCAAAGCGTTCATTATGCTGCCAGAGTCGCTGAATAATATATTCTTCAGTCTTAGCGTCTTGCGTATGGCTCACGTTAATTTCCATATATAAAAGTGTCCATGGGTGATTAAATCAAAAAGGAGGTTAATAGAGGTTGTATATCTTCCTATTCTTATCATGATAACAAGAGGTGCGCAAGGGTCAATGTTCCTCCTGTTATTAAGCGCAGTGAATATTAAGCTGGCTATCGTTGTTCAGCTGATATGCCAATAATTATATTTGCTGACACCGGGGAAGACTAAGCTAGTCATAGCGATATAATAACTATATTATTTTTTCGGTTCGGTTTCCGAATCGCTTCATACACATTGCTTTATATTATCTGACTGATTTAATGCCGATCGCTCAGGGTGATCGGCATTTTTCTCAGCAATAGATGATGATCCCTCTCGGCTTTTACCCTTTCTTTTTCCCATCCCAGCTGACTGAGTCACTCAGGCATGAAAAGCATCGCGTGTTTCATCAGGATAAGCGGGCCGATAAAAAAGGCTGATCACTTCAGGTGACCAGCCTCAGATATTTCACATTGCAGATATCACATCAGAACAGCTCGTGACTCTCACCGTTATCCATAATGGTGGTTCCCACATCATGAACCGAATATTCGGTTGGCTGGGTGCCATTGATGAAGTACTCCTGACGGGTATTACCCCCCCCATTTGCCAGCTTGCCGGTGCTGCGATCGATAGTGACAGTGACCACGCCATCCGGCGGCGTTAACGGCTGCACCGGTACACCATCCAGCGCACTCTTCATGTACTCATCCCATGCCGGTTGCGCGCTCTTAGCACCGCCTTCATAGCCCGAAATCTGATCGGGAATGGCACCGGAGAGCGTGCTGCGACCCAGATTGCGGCGCGCATCATCAAAACCGATCCAGACTGAGGTGACCACACCAGGGCCGTAACCCGAGAACCAGGCATCTTTCGAGCTGTTTGTGGTACCGGTTTTACCGCCGATATCATTACGCTTGAGGTCACGCCCGGCACGCCAGCCGGTTCCCATCCAGCCCGGTTCGCCAAAGATGTTACTGTTCAGCGCGCTCTTGATCAGGAAGGTGAGCGGGGTGTTGATCACGTGTGGTGCATATTGCTGCTCACCCTGTTGTGCCTGAGCGGGAACTTTCTCCAGTTCAGGCTGAGGAACGGCCTGATTCTGGTTGTTATTTGAGGCGGCAACGTTCTCGACGCTCTCTTCATTCAGGGCCAGCGCTTTTTTGGTCTCGCCGTAAATCACCGGCAGATTACACTGAGGACAGGCAATCTTCGGTTTCTCTTCAAATACGATGCCGCCCTGTTCGTTCTCAATCCGGGTGATGAAGTAAGGATCGACCAGGAAGCCGCCATTCGCCATCACGGAGTAGCCGCGGACCACCTGTAACGGTGTAAACGAGGCCGCACCTAATGCCAGCGACTCGGTATGAACAATGTTTTGCGCCGGGAAACCAAAGCGCTGCAGATACTCTGCGGCGTAATCCACGCCCATCGCACGCATCGCACGCACCATCACCACGTTTTTCGACTGGCCTAATCCCTGACGCAGACGAATCGGACCATCGTAAGTTGGCGGTGAGTTCTTGGGACGCCAGTCAGCACCCGCACCCGCATCCCAGCGTGAAATTGGCACATCGTTAAGGATGGAGGCGAGCGTCAGTCCGCGATCCATTGCGGCGGTATAGAGGAAAGGCTTGATGTTAGAACCGACCTGACGCAGCGCCTGGGTCGCACGGTTAAACATGCTCTGGTTAAAGGCGAAACCGCCCACCAGCGCGCGCACCGCACCATCATTCGGATCCAGTGAGACCAGCGCCGAGTTCACATCCGGCACCTGTCCCAGCCACCAATCATCACCCACTTTGCGCACCCAGATCTGCTGGCCTGCCTGCAATACCTGCGTCACGCTTTTCGGCGTCGGGCCCTGCACGGTGTCAGACTTATAAGGACGCGCCCAGCGCACGCCGGCTAATGCCAGCGACACATTGCTGCCATCTTTCAGCATCACGGTCGCTTCATCGCTGCGCGCTTCCGTTACGACTGCCGGAAGGAGCGGACCATAGACCGGCAGCGTCTTCAGCGCTTTCTCAATCTTCGTCTGATCCCAGGCCGGTTCACCCACTTTCCACAGCACGCTGGTCGGGCCGCGATAGCCATGACGCATATCGTAGGCCATGACGTTATTGCGAACTGAGGTCTGCGCGGCTTCCTGCAGGCGACGGGTCACGGTGGTGTAGACCTTGTAACCGTCGGTGTAGGCATTCTCGCCGTAGCGTTTCACCATCTCCTGACGCACCATCTCGCTGAGATAGGGGGCAGAGAAAGCGATTTCCGGGCCGTGATACTTCGCTACCAGCGGCGTATTACGCGCCTCGTCATACTGCTGCTGCGTGATGTAATGCTGATCCAGCATACGCGCCAGCACCACGTTGCGGCGCGACAGGGCACGACTCGGCGAGTAAAGCGGGTTAAAGGTGGAAGGGGCTTTCGGCAGACCGGCAATCATCGCCATCTCACTCAGCGACAGCTGGTCAACCGGCTTACCAAAATAGACCTGCGAGGCTGCGCCGACGCCATAAGCACGGTAGCCGAGGTAGATCTTATTCAGGTAGAGCTCAAGGATTTCATCCTTGTTCAGCAACTGCTCAATGCGGATCGCCAGGAACGCTTCCTTTATTTTACGCATCAGGGTGCGTTCCGGGCTCAGGAAGAAGTTACGGGCCAGCTGCTGAGTGATAGTACTGGCACCCTGCGAGGCGTGACCGGAGACCAGCGCAACGCTGGCCGCACGGAAAATACCCACAGGATCAACACCATGATGCTCATAAAAACGGCTATCTTCGGTCGCAATAAACGCTTTCACCATCACAGGTGGCACTTGCTGCAGAGTCAAAGGAATACGGCGCATTTCGCCATACTGGGCGATCAGATCGCCATCGGCGCTGTAAACCTGCATAGGGGTTTGCAGACGCACATCTTTCAGCGTGTTTACGTCGGGCAGCTGTGGCTCTATGTATTTGTATAAACCATAAATCGAGCCAGCTCCCAACAGGATGCAACACACTGCAAGGATCAATAAATACTTTACGAACTTCACCTGGAATTTCCCATCTGTTGTCGTTTGAGCAGTTTATAAACAACCGCGCGGTAGTATAAAGGCAAGCCAGACGCTTTTATATGTCCATTTTCCCGGACGATAAGGAGATCGCGCGTATGGCTTTTCATACCTGGCAAATTGGGCTGGATATTCAGAATAGGCAGATTTGCGCCCTGGCCCTCCAGCCTCGTCGTGATGGCTGGCAGCTACGCCACTGGTGGCAGCAGCGGCTGCCGCAAGATACGTTAAGAAACGGCGTGCTGCAATCTTCGCCTGAATTACTGGTGGCCTTAACGACCTGGCGTCAGCGGTTGCCACGCCGTTATTCGCTGCGGGTCGCACTGCCCGCCCGGCTGGTGCTGCAGCGCCAGCTTCCCCTGCCTGCGCAGTCGCTGAATGAGCCCGCGCTGGGGCACTTCGTGCAGGCGGCCGCGCGCCGTCTCTTTCCGCTGGAGCCCACTGCGCTGGCGCTGGATTACCGGCCGGATGCGCAGAGCGGTCAGCTCTGCGTCACGGCAGCGCGGCTGGAGATTATCGACCAGTGGGCGGCTCCCCTGTTGCAGGCGGGTTTAAAGCCGCAGGTGTTCGAACTGACCACCGAGGCGCTGAAGCGGTTAGCCCGCCAGGCTGCGCTGCAGGACGATGCGGTACTGGTCCTGCAGCAGGATAACCGCTGGCTCTGGAGCGATGCGCGCACCGCTGCTGACACAGGCGAAGCCGCCACGCTGGAGGCACTGCAACGGCAGGCCTTTCCCAGGGCTCGTTCTGTCGCCTGGTGCACCGCAGAGCAGACGCCGTTGCCCGCAGATGTTAGCGCGTTTTCCCCTTTTGATCTGTTTCGTTATAAGCAGCCACCTTTGCCGGAGAATCCGGGCGCTTTTGCGCTGGCGGCCGGGCTGGCGCTGCGCGACGGAGATGAGTGATGGTCGCGGTTAATCTGCTGCCCTGGCGGCAGCGTCGTCGGCAACAGCAGCGGCGACAGAGCCTGGTCGTGCTATCACTGGCGATTGGTGCCCTGTTACTGGTGGTGATGCAGCAAACCTGGCGGATCTATCAGACACGTCAGCAGGTGGCGCAGGCGAACAGGGCGCAGCAGCGGGCTCTGGAAAGCCTGGGGCAGCAGTTAGCGCAGCAGAAACAATTACTGGAGCAGCTCGCGGTCGTGCAAAAACAGCAGGCGAAGCATCGCCAGCAGGCAGCGCAACTGGCCGCCTGGCAGCAATTCTGGCTCGATTTACCCGCGTTGCTGCCCGACACTGCCTGGCTCACCCGGCTTGAAAAGCGCGACAACCGTATGACACTGGAGGGGCAGGCACAGGATATGGCGGCGGTCCGTCAGTTCCGCCAGCAGTTAACCACCGTCGCCCTGTTTGGTCAGGTGAAGCAGGGCGGGGTTAAGCGTCAGGCTGATGGCAGTTATCGGTTTTCACTGCGGGCAGAGATGCAGGAGGAGAACGATGAATGAGTGGTGGGTTCGCTGGTGGCAGATGGCTGCTATTGCGCGCTATGGCGTGCTCGCCGTCCTCTCATCCGGTCTGCTGCTGCTCTCCTGGATCCTGTGGTTACGGCCACAACAGCAGGTGCTAATCGCTGAACAGCAGACGCTGTTGCAGTTGACCCGCACTCTGCAACAGCGTCAGCAACAGTGGCGTCAGCACCCCGATAATGCACAGTTACAGGCGCAGCTGCAGTCGATGCAGATCGCGAGATCAGCACCGGGCGCGTCGGGCCGTGCAGTGGAAGCGATCCTGGCGGCACGCCGTAGCCAGCTGGAGGCGTGGCAGCCGGACGCCCCCTCTCGCTCGCTCACGCTGCATTTGCAATGGCCGGCGTTCCAGTCGCTTTTTGCCGAGCTTGCCCAGGCCGCCGCACCCTTTCCGGTGCATTTCCAGCTGCTGGCGCAGCCGCAGTACCTGGTGGCTCAACTCTGGCTGGAACCTGACGATGCGCCATAGTCTGCTGATTTTACTATTGTGTTGTGGCGGCGCACTGGCACGAGATCCGTTCCGGCCTGTTGCCGGTTCCATCTGTGAGGCATCCGTGGAGCCGCTCACCGGCTGGCGTCTGCAGGGAATTATTGGCCGGGAGGCGCATTTCCATGCCTGGCTGCTGAACCCGCAGGGAGAGAGCGTTACGGCCCGCACCGGCAAGCCATTTCCATTCGCACCCTGGCAACTGGCTGATATGACCCGCCGCAGCCTCACCTTAGTGGTGCCGAATAGCTGCAACGCACAACAGGCCGCATTTTATCTAAAAGGACGTTCGTATGTTAAGGATAGCCACCCTGCTGCTGCTAATAAGCTGCCTGCTGCCGGTTTACGCCGCTGATGAGGAGCCTCTCAGTCTGACTTTTGATAATGCACCGGTAGAGCGTATTTTGCAGGCGCTGGCTGACTATCAGCAGATCAATCTGATGATTGCGCCAGAGGTTGAAGGTTCGTTATCGCTGCGGCTGGATAACCTGCCCTGGCATCAGGCGCTTGACCTGGTCGCGCGCATGGCAAAGCTGACGCTGGTTGAACAGGATAATGTCCTGCTGGTCTATCCGGAAAGCTGGCAGCAGGCTCAGCAGCAGGCACGTGAGGCTGAGCAGCAGTCGCAGTTGCAGCAGGTTCCTTTGCAACAGCGCGCTGTGATATTGCGCTATGCCAGCGCCAGCGAGGTGTATGCCAGCCTGCTGAGTGAGCGTCAGTCGCTGATGACACCGCGCGGTAGCGTGACGGTCGACAAACGCACCAACGCATTGTTACTGCGCGATACTGCGGCGGCTTTGAAAGAGACGGAACGCTGGATACGGGCGCTGGACCTGCCCCTGGAACAGATTGAACTGTCGGCCCACATCGTCACTATCAGCGAGGAGCATCTGCAGGAGCTGGGAGTGAAGTGGGGATTGCAGGCGGGGGACGCCGCAGTAACTGATATTCTGCATCATCCCCGGCTGGATGTTCCGCTGGCGGTGAGTTCACCCGGCATCAGCGTGGGTATGGCGCTGGCGCGCATCGGGGGGCAGCTTCTGGATCTGGAGTTAAGTGCGCTGGAGCAGGAGAACCAGATTGAAATCATCGCCAGTCCGCGCCTCTTTACCTCGCATCAGCAGACCGCTTCGATTAAGCAGGGCACAGAAATTCCTTATGAAGTGTCGGCAGGAAACAGCGGTGCCACCAGTATTGAGTTTAAAGAAGCGGTGCTGGGCATGGAGGTGACACCGACGATTTCCGGCAATGGCCGCATCCGGCTGAAGATCCATATCAGTCAGAATATGCCGGGTCGCAGCATCAGAACCGGCGATAGCGACATATTATCCATTGATAAACAGGAAATTGAGACTCAGGTCACGGTCAGTGACGGGCAAACACTAGCGTTAGGCGGTATCTTTCAGCAGCAGCGTACCCGAGGAGCGAATCAGGTGCCGCTACTGGGAAATGTACCGCTGATTGGCGGGTTGTTTCGCCAGCAATCTGATCAGCGCAAAAAAAGAGAGCTGGTGATCTTCATTACGCCGCGATTGGTCAGGGAAGCAGCGCTTACGGCTGGATAAAACGGAAAATGCGTCCCTAAAGGCCATCTGCGTTGACGCAGGAGAGGAATTAGCTTACAAGGTTTAGCGATTTTCAATACGGTGTAACCGTCTATGCTGGGTAAATCCCGGCAAACAGATCAGAAAACTCCTCTGTACGCAGCGTTGTAAAGACGCAGCGCTGGCGCGTTACAGTTTCGCGAACACAGGCCAATTCAGAAATGGATGTGCTGAAGGCAATATAATCGGTTGCCAAACAGCCTTGAGTGTTGAGATAATTTTTCATCTGACTCTTGCTAACGCTCATGAGGTCTCAGTTCCTGTCCCGCCAGCAAATGCTGAACGCGGGGTATCATTAACGAATTCTTAGTAATACCGACAAAATGGCAGAGAAACGCAATATCTTTCTGGTTGGGCCGATGGGTGCCGGCAAAAGCACTATTGGCCGTCAGTTGGCTCAGCAACTCAACATGGAGTTCTTCGATTCCGATCAGGAAATTGAGCGACGCACCGGAGCGGATGTGGGCTGGGTTTTTGATGTCGAAGGCGAAGCTGGCTTTCGCGATCGCGAAGAAAAAATCATTAACGAACTGACCGAGAAGCAAGGCATCGTCCTGGCGACAGGCGGTGGTTCCGTCAAATCCCGGGAAACGCGTAATCGTCTCTCCGCCCGCGGTGTTGTGGTTTATCTTGAAACCACCATCGAGAAGCAACTGGCGCGCACCCAACGTGACAAAAAACGTCCGTTGCTGCAGGTGGATTCACCGCCGCGTGAAGTGCTTGAAGCGCTGGCTGGCGAACGTAACCCGCTCTACGAAGAGATCGCTGATGTAACCATTCGCACAGATGATCAGAGTGCGAAAGTGGTGGCGAATCAGATTATCCACATGTTGGAAAAAAGTTGATCCAACGTTCGAAGGCTCCTTAACAGGTATCGGGCATCATGGAGAAGATCACCGTCTCACTGGGGGAACGCAGTTACCCCATCACTATCGCTGCCGGACTGTTTAACGATCCGGCTTCTTTTTGGCCGCTAACCGCGGGCGAAAACGCCATGGTGGTGACAAACCAGACGCTGGCTCCGCTTTATCTGGACCAGCTGACGGCGCTGCTGACGGCGGCAGGTGTAAAAGTGGATCAGGTGATCTTACCCGACGGCGAGCAATATAAGACGCTGGCCGTGATGGATCAGGTTTTTACCGCGCTCCTGAAAAAGCCGCACGGTCGTGATACGACGCTTATCGCCTTAGGCGGCGGCGTCATTGGCGATCTTACCGGTTTTGCTGCGGCCAGTTATCAGCGTGGCGTACGCTTTATTCAGGTACCGACCACCTTACTGTCGCAGGTCGACTCTTCGGTTGGCGGCAAAACGGCCGTTAACCATCCGCTGGGCAAAAACATGATCGGCGCGTTTTATCAACCCGCGTCGGTGGTGATTGATACTGCCTGTCTGCAGACGCTGCCCGCGCGCGAACTGGCGTCGGGTCTGGCGGAAGTGATTAAGTACGGCATCATCCTCGACGGTGCGTTTTTCCAGTGGCTGGAGCAGAATCTTGATGCCCTGCTGGCGCTGGATGAACAGGCGCTGGCGTACTGCATTCGTCGCTGCTGTGAACTGAAAGCCGAAGTCGTGGCCGCCGATGAGCGTGAACACGGTCAGCGGGCGTTGCTGAATCTGGGCCATACTTTTGGTCATGCGATTGAAGCACACATGGGCTATGGCAACTGGCTGCACGGTGAAGCGATTGCAGCGGGCATGGTGATGGCGGCACGCACGGCTGAACGCCTGGGACAGTTCCAGGCGCAGGAGACGGACCGCATTATTGCCCTGTTCCTGCGTGCCGGTTTGCCGGTGCACGGGCCGGAGGCGATGAGTGCGGAGATGTATCTGCCGCACATGATGCGCGATAAGAAAGTTCTGGCGGGCGAACTGCGGCTGGTACTCCCGCTGTCGATTGGCCGCTCTGAAGTGCGTGGTGGCGTGGCACATGATATGGTGCTGGCTGCAATTAACGATTGTCAGCAACCCTGAGATTAAGCAGTTGAGTGGTGACGCGGCGCGCAGGGTGCGCAGTGCGGAATGCCGCTTTACGGAGGAGGCAAAATGGATGAGTTTAAACCGGAAGATGAGTTAAAACCTGACGCCAGCGATCGCCGTCCCTCGCGCCCTCGTAAGTCGTCTACCGCAGCCAAAGTACCGGTTTCGCGCCAGCGCATCATGATGGGCGTCGGGATCCTGGTTCTGCTGTTACTGGTACTGGGAATTGGTTCGGCGCTGAATGGCCCGGATGAGAAAAAGCCTGCGACTGCGGGCACGACCCCTGCTGCCAATGGCGGTTCCGGAAGCGAGAAGAATATCGACCTGGCCGGCTCCTCTTCCATGTCAGGTGGACAGACGACTCCGACTGGCGGGCAGACCATGCCAGCTACCAGCGAAAATAACGCGGCGACCAGCGGTAATGCTGAGTCTGACACGCAACGCGACGTCTCAATGCCGCCTGTGGCTTCAACGCCTACACAGGCCGCCCCGGTTGACGCGCCTGCGAATCAGCAGCGTGTGACGCTGCCTGGCGATCTGAATAGCGCGCTGACTAATACACAGCAGCAGGTCGACAGTGCCGCGATGGGCACGCAGGGTGGCAGTTCACTGCCAACGGCGCCTGCCACGGTCAGCGGCAATGCCGGAACGGCTGCAAATCCGGTTACGGCACCTGCAGGCCGTCAGACGCCGAACAAATCAAACGCTTCTGCCCGTCCGGCGCACGATTCATCGCATAAAACTGCCTCGAAGCCTGCAACCCGTGACAGCAAAACGCATACCACGCCAGCACGTTCGCCAGCCCCTTCTGCTGCGGCCACTACGGCGGCAGGCAGCAGTTCAGCCAGCAAATCACTGCCAGGCGGCAGCTATACCCTGCAGCTGAGCGGTGCATCGAAGGCGGAAAGCCTGAATGCCTGGGCTAAGCAGCAGAATCTGAGTGGGTATCACGTCTACAAAACCACCCGTAACGGTCAGCCGTGGTACGTGCTGGTGAGTGGCTCCTATGCCACACCGGCTGATGCCAAACGTGGCGTAGCCTCACTGCCTGCCGAAGTGCGCGCAAAGAACCCGTGGGTTAAACCAGTAAGCCAGGTGAAGAAAGAAGCCAGCCAATAGCGGATGTGGGGCCAGTTTCTGGCCCCGTTTTAAGCGCAGATCTGCTGTCGGTCCAGCCACAGCCTCACAATAAGATGTAATAACCACGACAGCATGAAAAAAAATCGCGCTTTCCTGAAATGGGCAGGGGGAAAATTTCCCTTAGTAGAAGAGATCCATCGTCATCTGCCGCAAGGCGACTGTCTTGTAGAGCCATTTGTTGGCGCGGGCTCGGTGTTTCTGAACACCGAATTCGATCGCTACCATCTGGCTGATATCAACAATGACCTGATTAATCTCTACAACATTGTCAAAACGCGCACGGCGGATTTCATCCGTGACGCGCAGCTGCTGTTTACGCCGGAAAGTAACAACGAGATCTGTTATTACCAGCGGCGCACCGAATTTAACACCAGCACCGACGCCTACCTGCGCGCGCTGCTGTTCCTCTATCTGAACCGTCACTGTTACAACGGCCTCTGCCGCTATAACCTGCGTGGCGAGTTCAACGTGCCGTTTGGCCGCTATCGCAAACCCTACTTTCCGGAAGCAGAGCTGTTATGGTTTGCCGAGCGTGCGCAAAAAGCGACGTTTGTCTGTGAATCGTACGATGTTACCCTGACCAATGCCGGTAAAGGCTCGGTGGTCTATTGCGATCCGCCTTATGCGCCGCTGTCGGCAACGGCCAATTTTACGGCTTATCACACCAACAGTTTCAGCCTGCGTGAGCAGGAGAACCTGGCGGCGTTAGCGGCACAGCTCGCTTCGTCGGAGAACCGGATTCCGGTACTGATTTCTAACCACGACACTGCACTGACGCGTTTATGGTATCAGGATGCAGAGTTACATGTGGTCAAAGCCCGGCGTTCTATCAGCCGAAGCATAACGGGTCGCACCAAGGTCGACGAACTGCTGGCACTTTATAGCTAGTCTGTTTCGTCCGCGACCAACGCATTACGTCAGCCTCAGGGCTGGCGCACAACAGTGGGAGAATCGGATGAAACAATATTTGCTGGCCCCTTCAATCCTTTCGGCGGACTTTGCTCGCCTGGGCGAAGACACAGCCAAAGCGCTGGCGGCCGGAGGTGACGTGGTTCACTTCGACGTGATGGACAACCATTACGTGCCTAATCTGACCATGGGTCCGATGGTGCTGAAAGCACTGCGCGACTATGGCATCACTGCCCCCATCGATGTGCATCTGATGGTGAAGCCGGTAGATGCGCTGATCCCTGAATTCGCCAAAGCGGGTGCCACCTACATCACTTTTCATCCCGAAGCCAGCTTACACGTTGACCGCACCCTGCAACTGATTAAAGAGCACGGCTGCAAAGCGGGTCTGGTGTTTAACCCGGCGACCCCGCTGAGCTACCTCGACTACGTTATGGATAAGCTGGATATCATTCTGCTGATGTCAGTGAACCCTGGTTTTGGCGGTCAGTCATTTATTCCTGGCACCCTGGATAAACTGCGTGAAGCGCGCAGACGTATCGATCAGAGCGGTTACAGCATTCGTCTTGAAGTGGATGGCGGCGTGAAGATCGATAATATTGGCCAGATTGCCGCCGCAGGTGCCGACATGTTTGTCGCCGGTTCCGCGATCTTCGGTCACCCTGACTATAAGAAAGTGATCGACGATATGCGCAACGAACTGGAGAAGGCCAATGGCTCGTTTCACTGATATTCGTGCGCTGGCGTTTGATCTTGATGGGACACTGGTTGATAGCGCGCCAGGCCTGGCCGATGCGATTGACCGCACGCTGAACGACCTCCGTCTGCCGCAGGCGGGCCTTGAGCGTGTCTCAACCTGGATCGGCAACGGTGCGGATATCATGATGGCCCGCGCGCTGACCTTCGCGCTGGGCCGTGAGCCGCAGCCGGAAGAGCAGCGTGATGCGCGGGTGCTGTTTGACCGGCATTACGCCGATACCGTGGATGCGGGCAGTACGCTGTTTCCACAGGTAAAGCAGACGCTGGACGCATTAAAGGCCTCCGGACTGCCGATGGCGATAGTGACCAACAAGCCGACACCGTTTGTGGCACCGCTGCTGGAATCACTTGGCATTGCCGATGCCTTTTCGCTGATTATCGGTGGCGACGATGTGCCGGTTAAAAAACCTCATCCTGCGGCGATTTTTATGGTGCTGGGCACCTTTGGCGTATTGCAGAATGAGTTGCTGTTTGTCGGCGACTCACGCAATGATATCCAGGCGGCGCAGGCGGCAGGCGTACCCAATGTCGGTATGACCTTTGGCTATAACTATGGCGAGCCGATTGCCACCAGCCAGCCGGACGTAACCCTCGACTCTTTCGACGAACTTTTGCCCGCTCTGGGGCTGTAAATATCAGGACTTAAGTATGAAACCCATCGTTTTCAGCGGCGCACAGCCGTCCGGCGAACTGACCATTGGCAACTATATGGGAGCGCTGCGTCAGTGGGTGCAGATGCAGGATGATTTCCACTGCATTTACTGCATCGTTGATCTGCACGCTATCACCGTGCGTCAGGATCCTGCTGCACTGCGTAAAGCGACGCTGGACACGCTGGCGCTCTATCTGGCCTGTGGTATCGACCCGCAAAAAAGCACCATCTTTGTTCAGTCGCATGTGCCAGAGCACACGCAGCTGAGCTGGATCCTGAACTGCTACGCCTACTTCGGTGAACTCAGCCGCATGACGCAGTTCAAGGATAAATCAGCGCGTTACGAAGAGAACATTAACGCCGGTCTGTTCGACTATCCGGTGCTGATGGCGGCTGACATTCTGCTCTATCAGACCCATCAGGTGCCGGTGGGTGAAGATCAGAAGCAGCATCTGGAGCTGAGCCGCGATATCGCGCATCGCTTCAATGCGCTCTATGGCGATATCTTTAAGGTGCCAGAGCCGTTCATTCCGAAGTCTGGCGCGCGCGTGATGTCGCTGCTGGAACCGACGAAGAAGATGTCCAAGTCTGATGATAACCGCAATAATGTGATCGGCCTGCTGGAAGATCCGAAAGCGGTCGTGAAGAAGATTAAACGCGCCGTCACCGATTCTGAAGAGCCACCAGTGGTGCGCTACGACATCAAAGAGAAAGCGGGCGTCTCTAATCTGCTGGATATTCTGTCGGGCGTGACCGGTAAAAGCATCGTCGAGCTGGAGCAGGAGTTCGAAGGCAAGATGTATGGCCACCTGAAAGGCGCAGTAGCCGATGCCGTGTCGGGTATGCTCTCTGAGCTGCAGGAGCGTTATCACAGCTTCCGCAACGATGAAGCACTGCTGGAGCAGGTGATGCGTGATGGCGCGGCCAAAGCACGCGCACAGGCGCAGGAAACGCTGAAGAAGGTTTATCAGGCGGTGGGCTTTGTCGCGATGCCGTAATGGCTGAGCAGACAACCAGGACGGCGGGCATTGTGCCCGCCGTTTTTATTTGCCAGATTCAGAACCAGCGCAGGCTGTCACGCAGACTCACCACGCTGCCGATAATCATCAGGCTGGGACTGATCACCTGGCCGGCTAACGCTTCCAGCTCGCTCAGTGTCCCGGTGACCACACGTTGACGCGTAGTGGTGCCGTTTTCCACCAGCGCCACCGGCATATCGCTGCGCATACCGTGCTTTATCAGCTGCTGCTGAATCTCTCCGGCTTGCGTGAGCCCCATATAAAAGACCAGCGTCTGCTGTTCCGCCGCCAGCGTCTGCCAGGCGAGCGTGCCCTCTTTCTGCAGATGTCCGGTTACCAGTCTGACGCTCTGCGCATGATCGCGGTGGGTCAGGGGAATACCGCTGTAGGCCGCACAGCCCGATGCGGCGGTGATCCCCGGCACCACGCTGAACGGAATCTGTCGTTGCGCCAGCGCTTCCAGCTCTTCACCGCCGCGACCAAAGATAAAGGGATCGCCGCCTTTCAGCCGCACTACGCGTTTTCCCCGCTGCGCCTGTTCGCAGAGCAACTGGTTGATCTCATCCTGCGGCACGCAGTGATGTCCGGCGCGTTTCCCGACAAAAATGCGTTCAGCATCGCGGCGCACCAGATTCAGGATCTCATCGGAGACCAGCCGATCATAGACGATGACGTCTGCCTGCTGGATCAGCTGTAAGCCTTTCAGCGTCAGTAATCCGGCATCACCCGGACCGGCACCGACCAGCGCCACCTCACCCTGTTGGGGAAGGTCTGTGTTGAAAAGCGAGTCGGTAATCTGTTCCGCGCGTTCACTGTCGCTGTTGGCCAGCGTCTGTGCCAGCCGTTCGCTGTTAAAGAAGCGTTCCCAGAAGTAGCGGCGGGCATTGACAGAGCTGAACTGCTGTTTAACCCGCGCGCGCAGGGTGCCTGCCAGCTGCGCCAGCTGGCCAAGGTGTTGTGGCAGCATCGCCTCCAGCTTCTCCCGCAGCAGACGTGCCAGCACCGGCGCGCATCCACCGGAAGAGACGGCGACCATCAGCGGAGAACGATCGATGATCGACGGCATAATGGCGCTGGCCTGCTGCGGCGCATCCACCAGATTGCAGAAAATCTGCTGTTTTTCGGCGGCTTCTGCTACCTGCTGATTGACCGTATCATCATTGGTTGCGGCGACCACCAGCCAGCAGCCGGTCAGCCACTCGGGATCGAAATGCCCGGGCAGCAGCGTGATGGTTTTCTGCTGCGCCCATTGCCGGAAAGCGGGGGCGAAATCAGGGGCACCGACCAGCAGTTCTGCGCCGGCCTCCAGCAGCAGGCGGGCTTTCCGCTCAGCCACGTCACCTGCGCCGACCAGCAGGCAGCGTCGGCCCTGCAGGCGGCAGAACAAAGGGAAGTAGTCCATCAGAGGTCCTTAAAAAAGCCCGCGGAGGCGGGCTGTTGACGGGAGTTACAGGCAGACTTCGACCTGTCCGGCATTGACCCGCACTGGCCAGGCCGTCACGGAGCGCGTTTCATCCTCCATGCAGTAGCCATCGCTAAGACGGAAATGCTGCTTTTTCAGCGGGCTGGCAACCCACAGCGCATCCTGATGTTCGGCGATAATGCCGCGCGACAGCACGCTGGCATCGGCAAATGGGTCGATATTGCTGATGGCATAGAGCTGCTGATCATCGCGGGGGCGGAAGATAGCAATCTGATGGCCTTTGACCAGTGCGCAGACGCCCGTGGCGGGCAGAATCTGCGTCAGTGGGCAAACCGGATTCCACTGGCTCATGATTCGATCTCCTCAATCAGGGTCACGGCAATACGTTCTTCGGGGCGTGCCGGGCGGTGCTGGTCGCGCTCTGCTACGCGCTGCACCGCAGGATCGCGCTGCGGCGAGTTGATAAAGTGGGCGAAGCGCGTCAGGTGCTCCTTATCTTCCAGCGTCGCTTTCCATTCACAGCTGACGCTGGCGCGCAGCGCGGCCAGTTGCTGTTCCATCTGGCTGTTCAGGCCGAGCTTGTCATCCACGATCACTTTACGCAGATAGTCGATGCCGCCTTCAAGACTCTCCAGCCACAGCGAGGTGCGCTGCAGACGGTCGGCGGTGCGGATATAGAACATCATGAAACGGTCGAGATAGCTGACCAGCGTCTGCTGATCGAGATCGGCCGCCAGCAGATCGCCATGACGCGGTTTCATGCCCCCGTTGCCGCAGACGTAGAGGTTCCACCCTTTTTCCGTCGCGATAATGCCGACATCTTTGCCCTGTGCTTCCGCACATTCGCGGGTGCAGCCAGAGACGCCAAACTTCATCTTGTGCGGCGTACGGATGCCTTTGTAGCGGTTCTCCAGCATCACGCCGAAGCCGAGGCTGTCGCCCACGCCATAACGGCACCAGGCGCTGCCGACGCAGGTTTTGGCCATCCGCAGCGCCTTGGCGTAAGCCTGGCCGGTTTCAAAACCGGCGTCGATCAGCTGTGACCAGATAGCAGGCAGATCGTCTTTCTGCGCACCAAACAGACCGATGCGCTGAGAGCCGGTAATTTTGGTGTAGAGCTGATAGTGCTCGGCGATCTCGCCAATTACTTTCAGTCCCTGGGGCGTGATTTCACCGCCAGGCGAGCGCGGGATCACCGAGTAGGTGCCATCTTTCTGGATATTGCCCAGATAGAGGTCGTTGCTATCCTGCAACGGCGCGTGCTGCGGCTTGAGCACATACTCATTCCAGCAGGAGGCGAGCAGGGAGCCCACCGTCGGCTTGCACACTTCACAGCCGTAACCCTGACCATAGCGGGCCAGCAGTTCGTCAAAGGTTTTGATCTCTTCTACCTGAATCAGGTGATACAGCTCCTGACGTGACCAGGCAAAATGGGCACAAAGATGGTTATTGACCTCAATGCCCTGACGGCTGAGTTCACTATTGAGTACCTGGGTGATAAGGGGAATACAGCCGCCGCAGCCGGTACCTGCACGGGTAGTGCTTTTCAGAGCGGCCACGGTGTGACAGCCACCCTGAACCGCCTTGATGATGTCGCCTTTGCTGACGTCGAAGCAGGAGCAGATTTGTGCGGTATCAGGCAGAGAATCGACGCCGATGGCCGGTTTATCCCCGCTGCCCGCTGGCAGAATCAGCGCTTCCGGATTAGCAGGCAGCGGAATGGCATTCAGCACCAGCTGCAGCAGGTTTCCATAGTCGCTGGTGTCGCCCACCAGCACAGCACCCAGCAGGGTTTTCTGATCTTCGCTGATAATCAGGCGCTTGTAGATCGATTTGCTCTCATCCAGCCAGACCACGCTGCGTGCGCCGGGCGTGGTGCCGCGCGCATCGCCAATGCCACCGACATCGACACCCAGCAGCTTGAGTTTGGCGCTCATGTCCGCGCCGGTAAACGCATTGTCGCGGCCCAGCAGATGGTCGCTGGCGACCTGCGCCATTTTGTAACCCGGTGCCACCAGACCATAGACGCGATTCTGCCAGGCAGCGCACTCACCGACGGCGTAAATGGCGGGATCGCTGGTGCGGCACTGATCATCAATGGCGATGCCGCCGCGCGGCCCCAGGGTTAATCCACACTGCTTCGCCAGTTTATCCTGCGGGCGAATACCGGTGGAGAAGACGATAAAATCGACCTCCAGTGCGCTGCCATCGGCAAACTGCAGCGTTTTGCCGCCGTGCTCGTGATGCACAATCTGCCGGGTGTTTTTACCGGTATGGACTCGCACGCCCATCTGCTCAATCTTGCGGCGTAGCTGCTCGCCGCCTTGCTGGTCTAACTGCTCCGCCATCAGCACCGGCGCAAATTCAATGACGTGGGTTTCAATACCCAGATTTTTCAGTGCGCCCGCCGCTTCCAGACCCAGCAGGCCGCCACCAATCACCGCGCCGCGTTTGCTGCGGCGCGAACAGGCTTCAATAGCGTTTAGGTCTTCGATGGTGCGATAGACAAAGCAGTCGCTGCCTTCGGCCCCGTTAATTGGCGGGATCCACGGATAAGAGCCGGTGGCAAAAATCAGCGTATCGTAATGCACCGCGCGACCGGAACTGGAGTGGATGAGCTTCTCATCACGGTTAATGGTGATGGCGCGTTCACCCAGCAGCAGATTAACCTGATGTTTGTCGTAATAGCCTTCACGAACCAGCGACAATTCTTCAGCGGTGTGATGGGAAAAGTAGGCGGACAGGTGGACACGATCATAGGCGACGCGGGGTTCTTCACAAAAGACGGTCAGCGAAAACTGGTCAGGTTCCGCTTTCTCAAGTAATTCTTCTATGAAGCGGTGGCCGACCATGCCGTTACCGATAACGACGACATTGTGCTTGCTCATTTTTGCCTCAAATTTGCGATATCTGCGGCTACAATAGCGCGCCGTTTCTGGCACTTATTGATATACATCAACCACGGCGCCATATACCTATTAAGAGGTATGCTTTTGATTTGAAATAATTTTTTCTGGTGCGGATAACCCGCTGATTATTCGGGCTTGCGGCGGGTCACCTGAATCGTGTTAGTTTTAAAACACAAAACCGGAAAAGGAGTCGGCAATGATGTCACCTAAGTGGATCAATAACGTGCGTTTACCCTGGCGGGACGGGTTATGGCAGATCGCGATCGCCGATGGCAAAATTGCCCGGCTCTCAGCCCAGCCGCAGCATGCTTCACCTGTGGATGAATCGCTGGACGGCGAGGGCGGTTTAGCCTGCGCGCCCTTTATTGAGCCACATATTCATCTGGATACCACCCAGACCGCTGGCGAACCCGCGTGGAACCAGTCCGGGACGCTGTTTGAGGGGATTGAGCGCTGGGCCGAACGCAAGGCGCTGCTCAGCCATGAAGATGTTAAGCGGCGGGCGATGCAGACGCTGAAGTGGCAGATTGCCAACGGCATTCAGTTTGTCCGTACCCATGTTGACGTATCTGACCCCTCACTGACGGCGCTGAAAGCGATGCTGGAGCTAAAGGCGGAGATGGCGCCGTGGATCACTATCCAGATTGTTGCTTTTCCCCAGGAAGGTATTCTCTCTTATCCCAACGGTGAAGCGTTACTGGAGGAGGCATTGCGGCTGGGCGCAGATGTGGTCGGCGCGATCCCCCATTACGAATTTACCCGTGAATATGGCGTCGAGTCGCTGCATAAAACCTTTGCGCTGGCTAACCGCTATGACCGGCTGATCGATGTTCACTGCGATGAGATCGATGATGAACAGTCGCGCTTTGTGGAAACCGTGGCGGCGCTGGCCCATCGCGATGGCAACGGCGCGCGCGTGACGGCCAGTCATACCACCGCGATGCACTCTTACAATGGCGCGTATACCTCACGACTGTTTCGACTGCTTAAGCTGTCGGCCATTAATTTTGTTGCGAATCCGCTGGTCAATATTCACCTGCAGGGCCGCTTCGACACCTACCCTAAGCGGCGCGGCATTACGCGGGTGAAAGAGATGCTGGAGGCGGAGATTAACGTCTGTTTCGGCCACGACGATGTGTTCGATCCCTGGTATCCGCTGGGCACCGCCAGCATGCTGCAGGTGCTGCATATGGGTTTACACGTCTGTCAGTTGATGGGTTATGAGCAGATTGATGCGGGTCTGGATCTGATTACGCATAACAGCGCGAAGACGCTGCAGCTTTCAGGCTATGGCATTCAGACCGGCAACGATGCCAGCCTGATTATTCTGCCGGCAGAGAGCGGTTTTGATGCGGTAAGAAGGCAGGTTCCGGTGCGCTACTCGCTGCGTCGGGGTGTGGTGGTGGCAGAGACGAAGCCTGCAGAAAGCGAGATTTACTGGCGGGAGCGGGAACGCATAGACTTCCGGCGTTAAACAGCAGGGCGGCGATCAATCGCCGCCCTGAATGATTAATGCGTGACGTGACCGTGCGAGCGATGTTTAGTGACCAGCCCCAGCAGGACACACATCACAAACACCACCGCGTAGAGGCCGTTGGCGGTGGCCAGTGCCGTGTGCACGCCGCTCTTCTCGACAATCGGCGCGGTCACCACGAAGGTCAGCATGGTGCCGACGGTGCCGCAGGTCAGAATAAAGTTCACCAGCTTCGGTGAAGCCACTTTAGTCTGCAGCGAACCCAGGGTGATGATGGTGGTGTAGATAGCGCTGGAGCTGAAGCCAAGAATCATGATGATCCATTTCAGCATACCGGCATCGCTGCTGCTGACGAACCAGTACATCAGCACGGTAGCCAGTCCCGCCAGCACCATCAGAATGCGTTGCAGATCGAAGAAGCGCAGCAGGAAGCTGAAGGCCCACATACCCACCATATACGCGGTCCAGAAGCTGCCCACCAGTTGTCCGGCATCATTAATATTCATGCCCATGACTTTGGTGGCATATTCCGGCACCCAGGAGATAAAGCCAAGCTGGCCCAGAATGTAGCAGAGCGCCGCCACTGCCAGCAGCAGCACGCCCACACCCCATTTTTCTTTCTCAACCGTCGGGCTGTTTTCGGGCTTACGCAGCACCGGGAATTCAACAAACAGCGTCATGATGAAAATCGCGATGTAGATAAAGCCGATGCAGACGTAGACCCAGTACCACGGCAGCTGACGCGCCAGCAGAATGCCTGCCAGCACCGGAAACAGTGTGCCCGCCATGCTGAAGAAGGAGTCGGTAAACAGCAGGCGTGAACCGCGCTGACGGCCTTCATACATATGGGTGATCAGGAAGGTGCCGATCGACATGGTAATGCCGCTGACCACACCCAGCACAAACATACAGAGCGAGAAGACGGTCAGATCGCGGCTGGTCATCAATCCGATTATCGCCAGAACCATCAGGACGAAGCCGAAAATCAGCTGGCGCTTCAGTGGCACAATCACCATCAGCCAGGCGTTCAGGAATACCGCAGCCAGAATACCGCTGTTGAGGAAGGTGAAGGTATTACTCATGCTGGAGATGGGGATCTGGAAATCTTTTGCGATATCGCCCATTACCATGCCGGTAACGATCACCAGCGCGCCAGTAAGGGCGTAGGAAAAGAAGCTTATCCAGGTGAGGCCAATACGATTACGGTTTGTCATGTTCTGAACCTGTTGAGAACCGGGTGCCAAAAAGTGTCAGAAAGTGTAAACGGAACCGTGATCTTAATAAACAACCAGTGAAACAAGAGATCCATATTTCATGTGATGTGTGATTTTAATCACGCAATTGCCGGGGTTTAACGTTTGCTCACCTCATTTGCTGTAACAGCGTAAATATAGGTAAAACGCTGGCTCCTGGAATAGAGTCTCTTTACAATCAATCACGTTTTTGTGCCCGCTCTCCCAGGTAAGGAATCTTTCATGTTTAAACGTACTTTAACAGCGGCCATCACCCTGTTAGCGCTCTCTTCCGTTTCCGCCCAGGCGCTGGCTGCAAAAGGTGACACTCACGTTCTGCTCACCACCTCCGCCGGCAATATCGAACTCGAACTGAATAACCAGAAAGCGCCGGTTTCTGTGAAAAACTTCGTTGATTACGTCAACAACGGTTTTTACAACAACACCATTTTTCACCGCGTGATCCCGGGCTTTATGGTGCAGGGTGGGGGCTTCACGACGGACATGCAGCAGAAGCAGACCAATGCGCCGATCAAGAATGAAGCGGATAACGGCCTGCGTAACCTGCGCGGCACCATCTCCATGGCGCGTACTGCCGATAAAGACAGTGCGACCAGCCAGTTCTTCCTCAACGTCGCAGATAATGCATTCCTCGACCACGGACAGCGCGATTTTGGCTATGCCGTATTTGGTAAGATTGTGAAAGGTCAGGATGTGGTTGAAAAAATTTCTCAGGTACCGACCAAAGATGTGGGTCCTTACCAGAATGTTCCGTCCAAACCGGTAGTTATCCTCTCCGCCAAAGTCCTGCCTTAAGTCCGTTCGTCGCCATCTGCGGATGGCGCCCGCCTGCCGCCTCCGGCAAAGCCAGAATTTGCTCTTATACTTAGGGCAAAAACCTGGGCAGGAGGCGGCATGGCAAACAAACTCACCGAAAAACAGAAGGTCACCCTGTGGCGACAGCGGCGTAGCGCCAGCTATCAGGCCAGCTGTCGGCTGGAAGGCTTTACCCAGAATGAAACCAGCGTAAACAGCGATGATGCGGCCGCACGTCTGGCGTCACTGAGGAGGCAATATGGACTCTAATACCGCCGTCAGCCAGGATCCCTACCTGTGGCAGCATGACAATGTGCTGAAAAACCTGCCCGATATTCATGATGCCGCGCAGCTGCGTAAAGCGGAGCTGAGCTTCAGTGCGGCACGTGCCGCTACGCTGGAGCTGGGCCCCCGTCATCCCGGACTGCCTTACCTGTGCCAGATCCACCGTACGCTGTTTCAGGATCTCTACAGCTGGGCTGGTGAACTGCGCACCATCGATATCTGGCGCGATGAGACGCCGTTCTGCCATTTCGAATATATCGAAAAGGAAGGTAACGCCCTGATGGCCGCGCTGGAGGAGGAGAAGGGGCTCGCTGACCTGCCGCGTGACGCGTTTATAGAGCGTATCGCCCACTACTATTGTGAAATCAATATGCTGCATCCTTTCCGCCACGGCAACGGTCGGGCACAGCGGATTTTCTTTGAACAGCTGGCGCTGCATGCCGGTTATCTGCTCTCCTGGGAAGAGACTGACGCTGAAAGCTGGAAAGCGGCTAATCAGGCCGGCGTGGCGGGAGACCTGACTCTGCTGGAGCAGGTATTTGCGAAAGTGGTGAGCGAGGCGGCTTAACCGCGTAGAATAGCGGCGCGGGTAATCATTCTGGACAGGCCATGCTGCTGCTTATCGACAATTACGACTCCTTTACCTGGAATCTTTATCAATATTTTTGCGAGCTGGGCGCGCAGGTTCAGGTGGTGCGCAATGATGCCATCACGCTGGAGCAGATGGCGGCGTTACCGCTGACCCATCTGGTGATCTCCCCCGGCCCCTGCACCCCTTCTGAGTCAGGTATCTCGCTGGCAGCGATCCGGCACTTCGCTGGTCAGCTGCCGGTGCTGGGCGTCTGCCTGGGTCATCAGGCAATTGCGCAGGCGTATGGCGCGCAGGTAGTGCGGGCGCGTCAGGTGATGCACGGCAAAACCTCCACGATTCAGCACACCAGCCAGGGCGTGTTCCGCAATCTGAATAATCCACTGACCGTGACCCGCTACCACTCGCTGATTGTGCAGCGCGATTCCCTGCCTGATGCGTTCGAGGTGACTGCCTGGACGGTGCGTGACGGCGAGCCTGATGAAATAATGGGGTTTCGCCATAAAACCCTGGCGCTGGAAGGTGTGCAGTTCCATCCCGAAAGCATTCTCAGCGAGCAGGGACATCAGCTGCTGCGCAATTTCCTTGAGCAATAAGTTGCCTTTGAGTGATTTTTTATGCATATTTTGTGATTATTATTTCAAAGTTGCACAACAATCATCTAAATGGGGTCATCAATGGCAGCGGAAAAAATTGCGGTCACGCGGGAGACGTTCGATAACGTTATTTTGCCTGTTTATGCACCTGCGCAGTTCGTGCCGGTAAAAGGCAAGGGCAGTCGTGTTTGGGATCAGCAGGGCAAAGAGTATATCGATTTCTCAGGTGGTATCGCCGTCACCGCACTTGGACACTGCCATCCTGCGCTGGTGGAGACGCTGAAAAGCCAGGGCGAGACGCTGTGGCACACCAGCAACGTCTTCACCAACGAACCGGCGCTGCGTCTTGCCAGTAAGTTAATTCAGGCGACCTTTGCTGAGCGGGTCTTTTTCGCTAACTCCGGTGCTGAAGCCAACGAAGCTGCCTTTAAGCTGGCGCGCTACTACGCCTGCAAACGTCACAGCCCCTTCAAAAGTAAGATTATCGCCTTTCATAACGCTTTTCATGGCCGGACGCTGTTTACCGTCACGGTCGGCGGACAGCCCAAATATTCTGACGGTTTCGGGCCGAAACCGGCGGATATCGTCCATGTGCCGTTCAATGATCTGAACGCAGTGAAAGCGGTGATTGACGATCACACCTGCGCCATTGTGGTTGAACCGATTCAGGGTGAGGGCGGCGTCGTGCCCGCAACGCAGGAATTTATGCAGGGACTGCGTGAGCTTTGCGATCAGCATCAGGCGCTGCTGGTGCTGGATGAAGTGCAGAGCGGTATGGGGCGCAGCGGCAAGCTGTTCGCCTATGAGCATTATGGCGTCCAGCCCGATATTCTGACCTCAGCCAAAGCACTGGGCGGCGGTTTCCCGGTCAGTGCCATGCTGACCACTAACGAGATCGCCTCGACCATGGCGCCGGGCGTGCATGGCACCACCTATGGCGGCAATCCACTCGCCTGCGCCATCGCCGAAACCGCGCTTGATATTATCAATACGCCGGACGTGCTGGCAGGCGTTGAGACACGTCGTCAGCACTTTGTCACGGCGCTGCAGGCCATCGATGCGAAGTATGATCTCTTCAGCGATATTCGCGGCAAGGGTCTGCTGATTGGCGCGGCGCTGAAGCCTCAGCACGCCGGTAAGGCGCGCGACATCCTGAATGCCGCGGCCGCAGAAGGCGTGATGGTGCTGGTTGCCGGAACCGACGTGATGCGTTTTGCCCCGTCACTGATCATTGAGCCAGCCGACATTGAAGAGGGCATGGGCCGCTTCGCCACGGCCGTCGGCAACGTGCTCAACGGCTAGCTTAGTTTTTACGTAAGCGTCTGATCAGCCAGCGGCCATGTTGCGGCCGCTGGTTCCACGCCAGGGATGAAATGGTGTACATCACGCTCAGATGATCGAGAATGCGCCGTACATGCTGCTCCACTACCGTGATCGGTCCCTCACTGATATTTTCCAGGTCATCCAGCAGGTTAACCTGTGAGCTTTCACCATCATATTCCAGCCGCTGCTGACACCGCTGCAGCGCGATTTCACAGGATTGCAGGTAACGCTCAGCCAGCGAGGCAGTGAGCATGGTGTGCTCACGCGCCAGAATCGTCATGGCGTTGATATGCTCGACGATAAACTGGCTGTGCGTGACCCAGAGCCGCATATCACTCAGATAGCGGGAGTTGAACGCGGGTTCCTGCATCGCCTGATTCAGTGAGTTAAACAGCGCATTGTGAGCCTGATTGACCTTCACGCGCTGATAAGCCAGTTTCTCTGGTGACTGTTCGTCGCCCAGCAACAGCCGCAGCGCATCCTGATAGGTTTCCAGCGCGTCATGGGCGTTCTGCCGTAGTAAGCCGCTCTGCCACTGCGGCCACAGCCACAGCATCCCGCCAAAGGCAATCAGACAGCCCATCAGCGTATCCATGAGTCGCGGCAGCAGAAACTGCGCGCCATTCAGCGACAGCAATTGCAGCGAATAAACCGCCGTGACCGTAAAGCCAATCATCGACCAGCCATAGAACTGGCGGGTAAAGCGATAGCTGATAAAGGTAATCGCCAGCATGATCAGCAGCACCAGCGACTCCGGCACCGCCATGCGCAGCGTGGTGGCCGCGATGACCAGACCGGCAAAAGTGCCCAGCGCCCGGTGCTGAATGCGAACACGGGTGGCGCTGTAGCCGTTCTGGCTGACGAACATAATGGTCATCAGGATCCAGTAAGGTTTGGGGATGTTGAAGAACAGCGCCAGCGCGCTGCCCAGCATCAGCATCACCGCAAAGCGACCGGCAGTGCGCAGTGCCGACGAGCGAAACGAGAGATAACTGCGCAGCGCCGGTAACAGCGGCAGACGGCGCTGACGGTCAGCCATCAGATCGCGCTGATAAAGGGGTTTCTGGGTGCGCAGGACCCGCGCAATGCGGTTGAAGTGGTAAAGGCAGAAATTACCCACCGGATTGTCGGGATGCTGATGGGCGATCTTCTCCAGCGCGCCGAGCTGTTTATCCATCGCAAAGCGATCGGGTAGCTGGTGATAAAGAATGTTATCCGCCAGTATCCTCAACCGGGCCGAGATGGTTTTGGCATTCCAGCGGATCACCGCTTCGGCATGGCTCTGTTCGACCAGCTTCTGCACCTCTTCCGGCCGATGCAGGCTGACCGAGATATGCTCCTGCAGATCCAGCGCCACCTGAAAGGCGCGCGTCAGCCGCTTATGGCTGTGATCGCGGCTTGCCGATAGCATATGCATCTGCTGATAACAGGTGTTAATCAGATCGACCACTTTCTGCTGACGGGCCAGCAGCGGCGGCAGCGCCTTTTCCGGATCGGTCAGCTGCGTCAGCAGGGTATATTTGGCGTCGCAGTAGTTAGCCAGCTCGCGGTAGATAAGGCTCAGGCTCTCGCGCATGGGCTGCTCTTTCCACAGCCAGAACCAGAACCAGTTAAAGAGCCCATACCATAGCGTGCCGCCGATATAGAGCAGCGGGGGGACATAGATTGGCATGCGGCCAATCAGGCTCAGGGTAAAGATGGCGGCGATCAGGGTGCCGGGCAGCAGACGACCATGCAGCGGGCTGATCTCACCGGTAACGCCGAGCAATAAGGGCATGGCGAACAGGATCAGCGGCAGAGGGATAGCATGCAGGGTAAGCCACTGCATCAGAAAGCTGCCGAGGGCAAACAGGCTGCCGCCAACAATCAGGCGTTTGAAGAAGCGTTTATGCGGGGTATCCAGACCGGCGATATTGCAGCAGGCGGGTACTAACGAGAACAACAGACCTTTTTGCAGGTCGCCAGCCAGCCAGCCCAGCGCCACCGGCAGACAGAGCACCAGCGTTTGCCGCAAGGCGTAGTTAACTTCAGGATGGTAAATAATTCGACGCCACATCGGCCCAACACAAACAATAACGGCGTGATGTTGCCATCACGCCGTGGGTGACAGGAATTAGCGGGTGCCGTAAACGACGATGGTTTTGCCGTGTGCGGAGATCAGGTTCTGATCTTCCAGCATCTTCAAAATACGGCCCACGGTTTCACGTGAACAACCAACAATCTGGCCAATTTCCTGACGAGTGATTTTAATTTGCATGCCGTCGGGATGCGTCATGGCATCTGGCTGCTTCGCCAGGTTGAGCAGGGTCTGTGCAATGCGTCCGGTTACGTCGAGGAAAGCGAGGTTACCCACTTTTTCAGACGTCACCTGCAGGCGACGCGCCATCTGCGATGAGAGTCGCATCAGGATGTCAGGGTTAACCTGGATCAGCTGACGGAATTTCTTGTAAGAAATCTCCGCCACTTCGCACGCGCTTTTCGCACGTACCCAGGCGCTGCGCTCCTGGCCTTCTTCGAAGAGGCCAAGTTCACCAATAAAATCGCCCTGATTCAGGTAGGAAAGAATCATCTCTTTGCCTTCTTCATCTTTAATCAGAACCGCGACGGAACCTTTCACGATGTAGTAAAGCGTTTCTGCTTTTTCACCTTGGTGAATCAGCGTACTTTTGGATGGATACTTGTGAATATGGCAATGGGACAGGAACCATTCGAGTGTAGGGTCTGTTTGCGGTTTGCCGAGAACCATTCGCTATTATCCTCTGTTGTAATCGTGCCCAAAATACAGGGGGCAGTTTTCCCTGTCAGGCGGTGAAAGCTTCAAGCGTTTCCATTTCAGGAAATTATTCGGGCCGCATCAGGCGCAGTGCGCATCATTCTTCCCGGCTTCGCCATCGGGTGACGAAAAATATTTTCAGCACTGTTTGTAGCACAGCTTTTGCCGACTGTCTTCTGTTGTCTCGCTTCAGCTATGGGCGGATTTCTCTGGATTGCTGTTTACCAGGCGAAAGCGTACTCTGGCGAGAAAACAGCGTATTCCGGAGCAAAAATCATGCAGGCAAGAGTGAAATGGGTAGAAGGGCTGACATTCCTCGGAGAATCCTCATCCGGCCATCAGATACTGATGGATGGAAATTCGGGTGATAAAGCGCCCAGCCCAATGGAGATGGTGCTGATGGCGGCGGGCGGATGCAGCGCGATTGACGTGGTATCAATTCTGCAAAAAGGCCGTAACGATGTGGCTGATTGTGAAGTAAAACTGACCTCAGAACGTCGTGAAGAGGCGCCGCGAATCTTTACGCACATCAACCTGCATTTTATCGTGAGTGGTAAAGCGCTCCAGGATAAAGCGGTCTCACGCGCCGTGGATCTTTCTGCTGAAAAATATTGCTCTGTGGCCATCATGCTGGGTAAAGGTGTGACGATTACGCATAGCTATGAAGTGATTGAGCTTTAGTACCCGCAGGGGTCATTTCAGACCTGCTAACTTCACTTCCAGTATCTGATGCAGGCTGCTTTAAGACTGTGCCTGGCCGGGAATCCGCTGTCAGACTGTGGCTGCGTAGTGAACAGGGTCAGAGCGATTTGTATCGGTCCGCTGTCAGACCGTGCCTGCATAGGGAATCCGCTTTGATACTGTGCCTGCGCAGGTAACCGGGTCAGATCGGAAAGACGCAAAAACCGCCATCCATGGGATGCTCGGCCCGCGCGATTACGCACCTCATCCCTGAGGTGCGCCCGTAGCCGGGCCAACGCGTTGCGTTGTTCAAAAACGCTCCCGGCGTTTTTATCCGGGCGGCGGGACGCTTTCCTCTTCTGACCCGGTTCCCTGCGTGTTAAGCTTATGTGTTGCTGTCAGATTCACCTTGCTCAGGCTTAATGAGTCGGCTGAAAAGCCATATCCGACCTCTTACTCTATCCGTTTGCCTTCCATCAGCCGCTTCACCAGCGGGCCCATGATCAACTCCATCGCCAGCCCCATTTTGCCGCCCGGCACCACCAGCGTATTGATGTGCGAGATAAACGAGCCCTGCAGCATCGCCAGCAGGTAGGGGAGGTCGATATCTTCCAGCGCCTGGAAGTGGATCACCACAAAGCTCTCATCCAGTGACGGAATAGCGCGGGCAGCGAACGGGTTTGAGGTATCGACCGTCGGGACGCGCTGGAAGTTGATATGGGTACGTGAGAACTGTGGTGTGATGAAGTTGATGTAATCTTCCATCGAGCGCACCACCGAATCCATGACTGCTTCACGTGAATGGCCGCGCTCGCCGGTGTCGCGCACCAGCTTCTGAATCCACTCCAGGTTCACAATCGGCACCACACCAACCAGCAGATCAACCTGTTCTGCTACGTTGTGCTGCGCCGTCACCACACCGCCGTGCAGCCCTTCATAGAAGAGAATATCGGTGTTCTGCGGCAGCGGTTGCCACGGCGTAAAGGTGCCGGGCACCTGGTTCCACGGCACCGCTTCATCGTAGGTGTGCAGATATTTACGCGACTGACCCTGTCCGCTGTGACCATACTCTTTAAAGCTCTGCTCCAGCAGGCCAAAGTCATTGGCTTCCGGGCCGAAGTAGCTGACATGACGTCCTAAATCGCGCGCCTTACGAATCGCCATATCCATTTCAGGGCGGGTAAAGCGGTGAAAACTGTCACCTTCCAGCTCCGCCGCATGAAGATCGAGCTGCTGAAAGATTTTGCGAAACGCCACGCTGGTGGTGGTGGTTCCTGCGCCGCTGGAACCAGTCACCGCGATAATGGGATGACGTGCAGACATAGAAAAGCTCCCTGTGAGGTCGGGCAATAGGCATTGTTAACACGAAATGCCGTTGGGTGCATCAGCCACGAAATTCTTTGCGCGGCATGATATTGACCGATTCGTGCAGTTCCGACCACACCAGTACCACTTCACCGGTTTCCAGCTGACGCCGCACATCGGCCACCTTGTCGATCAGGCTGCGTTCCTGCTCGCCATAGTCCGTGCCTTCGCGCAGCACGAAGGTTTCAATCAGATTTTCAAGGGTCTCAGGTGAGACCTGTTGCCAGGGAATAATCACAAGATTAGTTATCCAGAAAAGGGGCGATCCACTGGGGGATGCGCTGTTCCAGCCACATTTCAGGCTGGCGTAATGTCCCACCAACAAAACCTACGTGGCCGCCGTGTGATGTCAGTTGATAGGTAATAGTGGCAGATAATTGGCTGCTGTGCGGGATCACCTCATCACTCATAAAAGGATCATCTTTGGCGTGGATGATCAGCAGCGGTTTCTCTGCGTGCTTCAGCCAGGGCATGGCGCTGGCACGATGATAGTAATCGGCCGCATCCAGAAAACCGTGGGCGCGGGCGGTAATGGCATCATCAAAATCGCGCAGTCGCCGTAGCGCTTTCAGCTGGGCCAGATTGACCGGCAGCGTATCCGGCCAGGCGTGCAGTTTGCGGCGGGCATTTTTCTTGAGCTGCGCCAGCAAATAGTATTGATAGACGCGTGAAAAGCCGTGTTCCAGTTTGACGCTGCACGGTTCCAGCAGCAGCGGAGCGGAGACAATCACGGCCGCATCCACCTCAGCGGCTGTGCCCTGCTGGCCCAGCAGGCAGCCCAGCATGTTGCCGCCCAGCGAGAAACCGACCGCGGCGGTGGGAACGTGACCCCAGCGGGTGCGCAGCCAGTGCAGGAAGAAACGGGCATCTTCGGTTTCGCCGGAGTGATAGATGCGGTTGAGCCGATTCGGTTCGCCGCTGCAGCCGCGAAAATGCATCACCACCGCCAGCCAGCCGCGCGCGCGGCAGATCGCCATCAGGCCATGAATATAGGGGCTGTGAAAACTGCCCTCCAGTCCATGAAACAGCACCACGCGCGGTTTATGCTGCGCAAACTGCGGGTCTTCACTCCAGGCGAGATCGACGAAGTCGCCATCCGGCAGGTCGAGACGCTGCCAGTGGGGATCGCCCGTGATACGACGACGTAGCAGGCGCGGCAGCAGGGTCTGCAGGTGCGCATTACGCAGACGCGCAGGTGGCGTGAAGTGCTCGTTTTCCGGTCCGGTAAATTTCATGTGGTAAAAGCTTGTCTGTTCCATATCACACTGTTAGCTTCGATAAGTTTTTTCTTGCAGGGAAAGGAGTACCCGATTGCCATGGAACTGAGTCTTTTCTTATCAATGTTGGGATTTCTTTGGGTCGCGGCCATTACGCCCGGGCCTAATAATATGTTACTCACCGCCTCGGGCGCTAATTTTGGCTTTATACGCACCATTCCGCTGATGATTGGCATCATGATCGGCATGCAGGTGATGCTGCTGATGGTGGCCTTTGGCGTAGGCGGGCTGATCCTGCTCTATCCTTCGCTGCACCTGGTGCTGAAAATCGCCGGCAGCCTCTATCTGCTCTGGCTGGCGTGGAAAATCGCTACCGCCAGTTATGAAAAACTGGAAACCGATCAGGCGCCGGATGCGCCGATGCCGTTCTGGCAGGGCGGGTTGTTGCAGTTGATCAATCCCAAGGCCTGGCTGATGGCGCTGGGCGCGGTCGCCAGCTTCAGCCTGGCCGGTGACGCGTATCGCCATTCAGTGATGGCGATAAGCATCGGCATGTTTCTGGTTAATCTGGTATCGGGTGTTATCTGGATGGGATTTGGTGCGATGATCGGCCGTATTCTGCGCAGCCGTCGCGCCTGGAAAATCTTTAACCTCGCCATGGGGCTGCTGACCGCTGCCTGCGTGCTGTTAATCTGGCACTAAGTTAGCTGGATGCGCGTTCAACGCGCGTCCAGGGCAGCACCTCGCGGATCACTGGCGCATTAGGGTTGCGGATCTTCTGCAGCAGCAACTGCACGCTACGCGCGCCCAGCTGGTTCATCGGCTGCTCGATGGTCGTCAGCGGTGGATTCAGGCTGCGGGTAAACGACACGCCATCAAATCCGACCACCGCCAGATCTTCCGGCACGCGCAGACCCGCTTCCAGCGCCGCATGCACCACACCTACCGCCAGCACATCTGAAACCGCAAACACCGCATCCGGCGGTTCCGGCAGCGCCATCAACTCCCTCAGCCCCTGACTGCCCGCCTCACAGGAGATTTCGTAAGTATAGGAGACGCCGGACCACGCATACCCCAGCTCCTCAATCGCCTGCCGGTAGCCCTTTTCACGATGATGTGAGTAAAGGTAACGCATGTCGCCATTGATCAGCCCGATGCGTTTACGCCCTTTACCGGCAAGGTAATGGACCGTGTCGCGTGCGGCTTCAAGGTGATCAATGCTGACCGAGGAGGCGGGGATATCCGGATCAAATTCGCAGCACTGCACCCAGGGCGCACCGGCGATCAGCGCCTGCAAATCCTGTAAACCGGAGGCCGCATCCATAGTAATCACGCCATCCACCACTTTTCCGGTCAGCAGGGAGAGATAGGCGGCTTCACGCTGGAGCTGCGAGGCGGAGTTACAGAGCAGGATGTGATAGCCGTGCAGTTCCGCTTCGGCCTCGATGCCCTGAACCACGCGTGAACAGAAGGGATTGGTGATATCCGAGATCAGCACCAGCAGCATGTTGCTTTGCGACGTACGCAGCTGACGCGCCAGTAAGTTGGGCTGATAGTCGCAGGCAGAGATTGCCGCCAGAACTTTCTCACGCGTATCGGGCTTCACGCCAGGATGCGCGTTGAGAACCCGCGATACCGTGGCTTTGGAGACGCCAGCCAGCTGAGCGACTTTCTCGATCGACATCGGATTCAGAAACCTTAACAAGGCAATAATTGGGAACGCATATGAATAGCACAGGGATAATGTGAGCGCCTGACATTTTTGCTTACTTTAGCTATTTTCAGCATTTGCGATTTTTGACTTAGTTTTGCAGATAGTGATCTAAGAACTTATTTCTATTAGGGATAATTTTTAATTCCTTTATGAAACTATAGCGCGCAGAGACACTGCCCCCACTATAAAAACGGTGGGGTAATGATCATGGCAGCAACACGATTAACTTTTTTAGCCGCAGCACTGGCGCTGCTGGCGTTTCGGGCTGATGCGGTCAATGTCACCGTGGCTTACCAGACCTCGGCTGAACCGGCGAAAGTGGCGCAGGCTGACAACAGCTTTGCGAAAGAGAGCGGGGCCAGCGTTGACTGGCGTAAGTTTGACAGCGGCGCCGGGGTATTACGTGCGATGGCATCCGGTGACGTCCAGATTGGCAATATCGGTTCCAGCCCGTTAGCGGTCGCGGCGGCGCAGAAGCTGCCGATTGAAGCCTTTTTACTCGCCTCTCAGTTGGGGAACTCTGAAGCGCTGGTGGTGAAGAAGAACATCACCACGCCCAAAGATTTAATTGGCAAACGCATCGCGGTGCCGTTCATCTCCACCACCCACTACAGCTTGCTGGCTGCGCTGAAACACTGGGGCATCAAACCGTCGCAGTTACAGCTGGTCAATCTGCAGCCGCCAGCGATTATCGCGGCCTGGCAGCGTGGCGACATTGATGGCGCTTACGTCTGGGCACCGGCGGTTAATGAGCTGGAAAAAGAGGGCAAGGTGTTAACCGACTCTGCGGAAGTGGGAAGCTGGGGATCACCAACGCTGGATGTCTGGGTGGTACGTAAAGATTTTGCTCAGCAGCATCCGGAGATCGTGACAGCTTTTGCCCGCAGCGCGCTTGACGCGCAGCAAGCCTACCTTAACAGCCCTGACAGCTGGCTGAAGCAGTCAGATAACCTCAGCAAACTCTCTCGCCTCAGCGGTGTGCCGGAAGCGCAGGTGCCGGGTCTGGTGAAAGGCAATACCTACCTCACGGCGCAGCAGCAGGTTGAGCAACTGGGCAAGCCGGTCAATAAAGCGATCGTTGATACCGCGCAGTTCCTGAAAGCGCAAGGCAGAGTACCGCAGGCGGATAACGACTACAGCAGCTACGTAACCTCCCGTTTTGTCGAGCCATTAGTTAAACCCTAAGGAGTCATTATGCTGCGCATCGCTCACCTTAATGCCCGTTATGCCGGACAGCCGGTGTTGCAGGATATCAATCTGCAACTGGATAGCCATGAACTGCTGGTGGTGCTCGGCCCCTCCGGCTGCGGCAAAACCACGCTGCTCAATCTGGTTGCCGGTTTCCTGCCGGTAGAGTCGGGCAGCATCACGCTGGATAACCAGCCGGTGACGGGGCCTGGTGCGGAGCGCGGCGTGGTGTTTCAGCATGAAGGTTTATTGCCTTGGCGCAACGTGCTGGATAACGTCGCCTTTGGCCTGCAGCTGGCGGGAATGTCGCGCCCGGCGCGCGACACGATTGCCCGCCAGTTAATCAGGCAGGTGGGGCTGGAAGGTGCCGAAAAGCGCGCCATCTGGCAGTTGTCCGGCGGTCAGCGTCAGCGGGTGGGCATTGCGCGCGCGCTGGCTATCGATCCACAACTGCTGTTGCTGGATGAGCCTTTCGGCGCACTGGATGCCTTTACCCGCGAGCAGATGCAAACCCTGCTGCTGACGCTGTGGCGCGACAGCGTTAAACAGATCCTGCTGATTACACACGATATAGAAGAGGCGATTTTCCTGGCCAGCGAACTGATTCTGCTGTCGCCAGGACCGGGCCGCATCGTGGAGCGACTGCGTCCAGGCTTTGGTCAGCGCTTTGCCGCAGGCGAGTCATGCCGAAGCATCAAATCCGATCCGCAGTTTATCGCGCAGCGCGAGTATGTGCTGAGCCGGGTATTTGATCAGCGGGAGGCGTTTGCATGAGTGCACTAATCAATGACAAATCTCTGCCGGTGCGCCGTCGTTTGCGCTGGCCATTTTCTACGGCCTTTACGCTGAGCATGCTGAGTCTCTCCCTGCTGTTGCTGCTCTGGTGGGGGGTGACCGCGCTGGGCCTGATTGCACCGCTGTTCCTGCCGCCGCCACAGCAGGTATTAAGCAAGCTGCTGCTGATTGCCAGCGCGCAGGGCTTTATGGATGCCACGCTGTGGCAGCATCTGGCCGCCAGCCTGACGCGAATGCTGATTGCGCTGACAGCGGCTGCCGCCATCGGCATTCCGGTGGGGATTCTGATGGGCCTCAGCCCGGTAGCACGCGGGCTGCTCGATCCGCTGATTGAACTTTATCGCCCGATTCCGCCACTCGCCTATCTTCCGCTGATGGTGATCTGGTTCGGCATTGGTGAGACCTCGAAAATCCTGCTCATCTATCTGGCGATTTTCGCACCAGTGACACTCTCTACCCTGGCCGGGGTGCGTAACACGCAGCAGGTACGGATTCGTGCTGCACGCTCGCTGGGAGCTAACCGCTGGCAGCTGCTGCGCTGGGTGATTCTGCCGGGCGCGCTGCCGGAGATTCTGACCGGCCTGCGCATCGGACTGGGCGTTGGCTGGTCAACGCTGGTAGCAGCGGAGCTGATTGCCGCCACGCGGGGCCTCGGTTTTATGGTGCAGTCAGCGGGAGAATTCCTCGCCACCGATGTGGTGCTGGCGGGTATCGCGGTGATCGCCTTTATCGCTTTTAGCTTAGAACTCGGGCTCCGCGCGTTGCAGCGCCGTCTGACGCCCTGGAGTGGAGAACAATCATGAACGAACGTCTCAGTTTTACCCCGCTTGGCCCGTACATTGGCGCGCAGGTCTCAAACCTGGATGTCTCTCGCCCATTGAGTGATGCGCAGTTTGAGCAGCTTTATCATGGCCTGCTGCGTCATCAGGTGCTGTTTCTGCGTGACCAGAAAATAACGCCGGAACAGCACCGCGCGCTGGCAATCCGCTTTGGCGATCTGCATATCCATCCGGTCTATCCGCATGCGGAAGGCGTCGAGGAGATTATCGTGCTGGATACCCATCAGGATAATCCGCCGGATAATGATAACTGGCATACCGATGTCACCTTTATTGAGACACCACCCGCTGTCGCGCTTCTGGCGTCAAAGGTGTTGCCGGAGGCGGGCGGTGACACGCTCTGGACCAGCGGCATTGCGGCTTATGAGGCGCTCTCTGAACCCTTTAAGCAGCTGCTGGCAGGGTTGAATGCCGAGCATGATTTCAAAAAGTCATTCCAGGAGTATAAATACCGCAAAACCGAGGAGGAGCACCAGCGCTGGCAGCAGGCGGTAGCAAAACATCCGCCGGTGCAGCATCCGGTCATCCGCACCCATCCGGTCAGCGGCAAAAAAGCGCTGTTTGTGAATGAGGGCTTTACCACGCGGATCGTCGATTTAAGCGAGAAAGAGAGTGATGCGGTGCTGGGCTTTCTGTTTGCGCACGCCACCAAACCGGAGTTTCAGGTGCGCTGGCGCTGGCAGCCAGACGATCTGGCTATCTGGGATAATCGGGTCACGCAGCATTATGCCAATGCCGACTACTATCCTGCCCGGCGGATCATGCAGCGGGCAACGGTGCTGGGCGATAAACCCCGTTAAAAGAGAACCTCCCCGCGAGCGGGGAGATTTTTTTATGAGGCCATAATCTGTTCGAGCTGTTCCTGCGCTTCCAGCCACGCCATCTCCACCTCTTCCAGCGCAGATTTGCTCTCCGCCTGACGCTGCAGCGCGGTGGTCAGATCCGCTTTACGGCTCTGTTCATAGATAGCGCTGTCTGAGAGCTGAGCTTCGGCATCGGCCAGCTGGCTCTGCCATTTGCTCATCTGCTTTTCCAGCTTCTCTATCTCTTTGCGCAGCGGCTGCGTCTGGGTGCGCAGTTCGGCATCACGACGCTTCTGGTCTTTACGTGCCTGGGCACTGTTGCCATTATCCTGCTTCGGCGCGGCATCCTGTTGCGCCTGCTGCTTCTGCAGATCGCTCAGCCACTGCTGATAATCTTCGAGATCGCCTTCAAACACATCCACTTTGCCATCATGCACCAGATAGAGATCGTCGGTGGTTGCGCGCAGCAGATGACGGTCGTGCGAGACCACGACCAGCGCCCCTTCGAAGTCGATCAGTGCTTCGGTCAGCGCCTGGCGCATATCGAGATCCAGGTGGTTGGTGGGTTCATCCAGCAGCAGCAGGTTAGGGCGCTGCCAGACAATCAGCGCCAGTACCAGTCGCGCTTTCTCTCCGCCAGAGAAACGCTTAGTGATTTCAGTGACTTTATCGCCGCGGAAATCGAAGCCGCCCAGATAGTCGCGCAGCTGCTGTTCCAGCACGTCAGGCGCAATGCGCGACAGATGCTGCAGCGGTGATTCATCGGCCCGCAGGTACTCCAGCTGATGCTGGGCGAAGTAACCGAGCTTGATCCCTTTCGCCAGCCCCATCTTGCCGTCCATCGCCTCCAGCTCACCCGCCAGCAGCTTAATCAGGGTCGATTTACCGGCACCGTTACGTCCCAGCAGGCCGATGCGCGAGCCGGGGACCAGATTGAGCTTAATGGCATCGAGAATAATACGATCGCCATAACCCGCGGTGACCTTCTCCATCTTCATTAGCGGATTAGGCAGGTTCTCCGGCTTGCGGAAAGTGAAGCTGAACGGGTTATCGACATGGGCGGGCGCAATCATCTCCATGCGCTCCAGCATCTTGATGCGGCTCTGTGCCTGCTTCGCCTTGGTGGCCTGCGCACGGAAGCGATCGATGTAGCTGTGGAGGTGCGCTACTTTCTCCTGCTGACTCTCATACAGCGCCTGCTGCTGAGCCAGTTTGGCGACGCGCTGCCGTTCAAAGGAGCTGTAGTTGCCGGTATATTCGAACATCGACTCCTGTTCGATATGAATAATTTTGTCGATGACGGGATCGAGGAAGTCACGATCGTGCGAAATCAGGATCAGCGTGCCTTCATAACTCTTCAGCCAGCGCTCCAGCCAGATCACCGCATCGAGATCGAGGTGGTTGGTCGGTTCATCCAGCAGCAGCAGATCGGAACGGCAAATCAGCGCCTGTGCCAGATTAAGGCGCATGCGCCAGCCGCCGGAGAAGTCGCTGACCGGACGTTGCAGTTGTTCCTGACTGAAGCCAAGACCATGCAGCAGGCTTGAGGCGCGCGCATGGATGCTCCACGCCTGCACCGCATCCAGCTTGCCATGCAGCAGCGCGATGGCATTGCCATCGTCGCGCAGATTGGCGTCCGCCAGTTCTGCCTCAAGCTGACGGAACTGGCGGTCGCCATCAATGACGTACTCCAGCGCAGCTTTATCCAGCGCAGGGGTTTCCTGATTCACCCAGGCCAGCGCCCAGTGAGTAGGGAATGTGACGGTACCGGCATCGCTGGTGATTTCACCTTTTAACAGCGACAGCAGCGTGGATTTTCCACAGCCGTTTTTACCCACCAGCCCGACCTTCTGGCCGGGATTAATGGTGGCGGTGGCGTTGTCGAGCAGGACGCGGATGCCGCGGCGAATTTGTAAGGCTGAGAAGACAATCATGTAAGCGCCGTATCGTCAGAATATGTTAATTTACTGGCAACATAATGAGATTTTGCTGCGTCGTGCATGGTAGCCGAAAACTGCACCAATGACGACGCTTTGGAGGGAAAGGATGTCGCAGCCACCCAGGGTTTTGCTGCTTTATGCTCATCCGGAATCACAGGATTCGATCGCGAATCGGATTTTGCTGCAGCCGGCTCAGGCACTGGAACACGTCACCGTGCACGATCTGTACGCGACCTATCCGGATTTTTTTATCGATATTCACCATGAACAACAGCTGCTGCGCGAACATGACGTCATCATTTTTCAGCATCCGCTCTATACCTATAGCTGTCCGGCGCTGCTGAAAGAGTGGCTGGATCGGGTTCTGTCCCGCGGCTTCGCCAATGGCGTTGATGGCAATGCACTTGAAGGTAAATACTGGCGCAGCGTGGTGACGACCGGAGAACCGGAAAGCGCCTTTAAACAGCAGGGCCTGAACCGCTATTCGCTCAACGACATTATGCGTCCTTTTGAGCTGACCGCGCAGATGTGCCGTATGCACTGGATGCCGCCGATGATCGTCTACTGGGCGCGTCGTCAGAGTCCTGAATTAATGAAAAATTACGCCCGCGCCTATGGCGAATGGCTGGCAGCACCGCTGCCGAATGGAGGGGTATAGATGGAAGGGCAAACGCTGCTGACCGCGGGGGTGATTTATCTGGTCGCGGCGGTCTTGATTGTGCCGGTGGCGGCTCGCCTCGGTATTGGTGCTGTTCTGGGTTATCTGGTGGCGGGTATCGCCATCGGCCCGTGGGGATTAGGCTTTATCAGCGACGTCGACGAGATCCTTCACTTCTCTGAGCTCGGCGTGGTTTTCCTGATGTTTATTATCGGGCTGGAGCTGAACCCGGCAAAGCTGTGGGCGCTGCGCCGCTCCATTTTTGGGGTCGGCGCGGCGCAGGTCATCTTCTCAGCAGCCATTCTCGGCGGCTTATTGTGGCTGACCAACTTTAGCTGGCAGGCGGCAATCATCGGCGGGATTGGTCTGGCGATGTCCTCGACCGCCATGGCGCTGCAGCTGATGATGGATAAAGGCATGAACCGCAGCGAAGCGGGGCAGCTGGGCTTTTCGGTGCTGCTGTTTCAGGATATCGCGGTGATTCCTGCCCTGGCGCTAATCCCGCTACTGGCCGGAACCGATAGCGGTCATATCGACTGGATGAAGGTCGGCATGAAAGTGCTGGCGTTTGCCGGGATGCTGGTGGGCGGACGCTATCTGCTGCGGCCAATCTTCCGTTACATCGCTGCATCGGGCGTGCGCGAGGTCTTTACCGCGGCTTCGCTGCTGCTGGTGCTGGGTTCCGCGCTGTTTATGGATGCGCTGGGCCTGTCGATGGCGCTGGGGACGTTTATTGCCGGGATCCTGCTGGCGGAGAGCGAATACCGCCATGAGCTGGAAGTCGCTATCGACCCGTTCAAAGGTTTACTGCTGGGCCTGTTCTTTATTTCGGTGGGCATGGCGCTCAACCTCGGTGTGCTCTATACCCATATTGTGACCATTCTGTTGGGCGTCGTGACGCTGGTGGCGGTGAAAACGCTGGTGCTCTATCTGCTGGGACGCATTTATGGCCTGCGCAGTTCAGAGCGGCAACAGTTTTCAGGCGTGCTGAGTCAGGGTGGCGAGTTCGCCTTTGTGCTCTTCTCAGCGGCCTCTTCGGCAAAGCTCTTCTCTGGCGACCAACTGCCAATGCTGCTGGTGACGGTGACCCTGTCGATGATGACCACACCGCTGCTGATGAAGGGAATCGATCGTCTGCTGGCTCGCCGCTTCAATGAGCCGGATGACGAAGCAGAGAAACACTTTGTTGAAGACGACCAGCCGCAGGTGATTGTGGTGGGCTTTGGTCGCTTCGGTCAGGTGGTGGGACGCTTGTTGATGGCGAACAATAAACGCATCACCGTGCTGGAGCGCGACATCAGTGTGGTAAGTCTGATGCGCAAATATGGCTATAAGGTCTATTACGGCGATGCCACCGAACTGGAGTTACTGCGGGCAGCCGGTGCAGCCAACGCTCAGGCGATTGTGATCACCTGTAATGAACCGGAAGATGTGATGACGATCGTGCATCTGTGCCAGCAGCATTTTCCGCAGCTGCAGATTCAGGCGCGTGCCCGGGGTCGTGTCGAAGCGCATGAGCTGTTACAGGCGGGCGTCACACAATTCTCGCGTGAGACCTTCTCCAGTGCGCTGGAACTGGGACGTAAGACATTGATGACGCTGGGGATGCATCCGCATCAGGCGCACCGCGCCCAGCAGCATTTCCGCCTGCTTGATATGCGGATGCTGCGCGAGTTGATGCCCAATCTCTCTGAAAGTGCGCAGGCTTCTCGCGTACGTGAAGCGCGGCGTGAACTGGAAGATATCTTTCAGCGCGAAATGCAGCGAGAAAAGCGGCAGATCGACGGCTGGGACGATGATCAATAACCTCTTTAAACAGGCAGAAGCTAATGCGTAAACGTTTTATTGCCGGTGCGACATGCCCGCACTGCCAGGAGAAGGACACGCTGGCGATGTGGCGTGAAAATAATGTCGATGTGGTGGAGTGCGTGAAGTGTGGTCACCAGATGCGTGAGGCAGACAAGCAGGCGCGCGATCAGGTTCGCACTAACGAGCAGGTTATCGGTATTTTTCATCCTGAGTAGCGGAATGGGGCAGCTTTTTTTACGCTTAAACTTACAGCGGGATTGAATTCCGTTACAATTGTCGCCATTAACGCTGTAGTCGCAAGAGAAAGTGAAAACCCTCTTGTACTCAGCCCCGAACCTTTCTGGTTGGTGTTATTGCACGAAAGAATAGACCAATGAGACGGGATCTCAGCTCTCAACGGTTAGGAGATATCATGAAAGTAGCAAAAGACCTGGTGGTAAGCCTGGCCTATCAGGTACGTACAGAAGACGGCGTGTTAGTTGACGAGTCACCAGTGAGTGCACCGTTAGATTATCTGCACGGTCATGGTTCCCTGATTTCTGGTCTGGAAAATGCGCTGGAAAACCACATTGCCGGCGACAAGTTTGACGTGCATATCCCGGCAAACGATGCTTACGGTCAGTATGACGATAACCTGGTGCAGCGCGTTCCTAAAGACGTCTTCATGGGCGTTGACGAACTGCAGGTCGGCATGCGCTTCCTGGCAGAGACCGATCAGGGTCCGGTACCGGTAGAAATCACCGAAGTGGAAGATGATCACGTCGTGGTTGATGGTAACCACATGCTGGCGGGTCAGAACCTGAACTTCAACGTTGAAGTGGTTGCTATCCGTGAAGCCACACCGGAAGAACTGGCTCATGGGCACGTTCACGGTGCAGATGGCCATCATCATGACCACGATCATGGCCACGATCATGATCACGACCATGATCATGGTAAAGGCGGTTGTGGCACTGGCGGTTGCGGCTGCAGCCACTAAGTCTCAACAGACCTTTCAAGGCCACCTCCGGGTGGCCTTTATTTTGGCTGTCACTCTGGTTCTGCCCGGCTTAACCGGGGCCAGATGGCCCGCGATCAGTAGTGCGGGGGCGGGGTCTCTTCAGACTGTGAGGCGACGATCGATGGCGCATTCGCTTTGAGCTTGTCGGTTAAAATGCGCATCTGCTCACGCATCTTATTCATCTCCAGCTCGTGCTGAACCACCGCGCTGTTCAGCTGATCGATAGTCATCTCCTGAAAGGCCAGTTTGCTCTCCAGCGTCTCCAGACGCTGTTCCCACTCAGATTGTTGCATGACCTGTTCCTCTGTTAAGGTGCGACTCGGGGCATGATTCTACGACCTGAATGCCAGGAATCACCTGTTTTTTTCACTACCTCCGGCGTTGCGCTTGAAAAAAGGCGGCGCGGCATCATCTCTGATGAAACTTCCCGATATTATAAAGGTCGGAGGTAAACCGGGTAATTACATTGTGGGAGTGTTCGACACTGCCACGTAAAGTTATAGTGTGGACCCTGAAGTCCGCAATGTTTCCCGAGGTTAGACGCTTCGGTTTTGGAGAATGGATGAAATCACTGTTTAAAGTCACATTGTTAGCTACCACCATGGCTGTTGCACTGAATGCACCGATGGCAATGGCAGCAGACACCGCTGCGGCGCCACAGGCTGCACCAGCCGCCGCGCCACAGTCCGCGCCTCAGGCACCGAAAAATGCTGCCTTCAAAAATGAAGACCAGCAGTCTGCCTACGCGCTGGGTGCTTCACTGGGTCGCTACATGGACAACTCCCTGAAGGAGCAGGAAAAACTGGGCATTAAACTGGATAAGCAGCAGCTGATTGCTGGTGTTCAGGATGCATTTGGTGGCAAGAGCAAACTCTCTGATGAAGAGATTGAGCAGACGCTGCAATCCTTTGAAGGCCGCGTGAAAGGCGCAGCCTCAGCGAAAATGGAAAAAGATGCGAAAGAGAACTCTGAAAAGGGTGAAGCCTTCGCAACCAAATTTGCGAAAGAGAGCGGCGTGAAGAAAACCGAAAGCGGCCTGCTGTATAAAGTTGAGAAAGAGGGTACCGGCGACGCACCAAAAGACAGCGACACTGTAGTAGTGAACTACAAAGGTACGCTGATCGACGGTACTGAATTCGACAACTCTTATACCCGTGGCGAGCCACTCTCATTCCGTCTGGATGGTGTCATCCCGGGCTGGACTGAAGGTCTGAAGCACGTGAAGAAAGGCGGCAAGATCAAGCTGGTGATCCCACCAAATCTGGCTTACGGCAAAAATGGCGTTCCGGGCATCCCGGCTAACTCCACACTGGTGTTTGATGTTGAGCTGCTTGATATCAAACCAGCGCCAAAGGCAGATGAAAAAGCACAGGCTCCTGCGCCTGCTGCTGCAGAAAAAGCGCAGTAATCTGCTGACCGCCGCCTCCGGGCGGCGGTTTCATTTCGGCTTCACGACAAACCTCTGGCATAAGCCGACGACATTTGCCAGACTAATGCCTGCCTAATTATCCCAATATTGAGTCTGCCCATAAGCCGCTGTGACAGGCTCCAGCCATTCAGGGTGATACTCTTCAATGTCTAATCCATTCAATCCGGGTGAACTGAGCGACTTCGATCTTCTGGAGCAGCGCCCGTTCGAACAAAGTGATTACGATATTCTGAAATCGTACGAGGCTGTCGTGGATGGCCTGGCGATGTTGATCGGTTCGCATTGTGAAATTGTCCTGCATTCGCTTGAAGATCTTAAGTGTTCCGCAGTGCGTATCGCCAATGGTGAACATACTGGCCGTAAAGTCGGTTCGCCTATTACCGATTTAGCCCTGCGTATGCTGCATGATATGCATGGCGCGGACAGTAATGTCTCCCGTGCCTACTTCACACGTGCCAAAAGCGGTGTGCTGATGAAATCGGTCACGATTGCGATTCGTAACCGTCAGCAACGGGTCATTGGCTTACTCTGCATCAACATGAACCTTGATGTGCCGTTCTCACAGATCATGTCGACTTTTATGCCACCCGAGATGCAGCAGGTTGATTCCAACGTCAACTTTGCCAGTTCGGTCGATGATCTGGTGATGCAGACGCTGGAGTTCACCATTGAAGAGGTGAGCGCTGATCGCAATGTGTCCAACAACGCCAAGAATCGCCAGATTGTGCTCAACCTGTATGAGAAGGGAATCTTCGATATCAAAGATGCCATCAACCAGGTGGCCGATCGGCTGAACATCTCGAAGCACACCGTCTATCTCTACATTCGTCAGTTTAAAAATGGCGACTTCCAGGGACAGGATCGGTAATGCGTTACACCCTGATGGTCACCGGCCCGGCTTACGGGACGCAACAGGCGACCAGTGCATATCTGTTTGCCCGCGCGCTGCTGACGGCGGGCCATCAGCTTGAAAGCGTGTTCTTCTATCGCGAAGGGGTACTGAACGCTAACCAGCTCACCGCGCCGGCCAGTGATGAATTTGACCTGGTGCGCGCGTGGCAGGCATTACATCAGGAGCAGGGTGTGGCACTGAACATCTGTGTGGCGGCCGCGCTGCGGCGAGGCGTCAGCGATGCGCAGGAAGCGGCCCGGCTCCAGCTGGCAGGCAGTAACCTGCAGCCGGGATTTACTCTGAGTGGTCTTGGTGCGCTGGCGGAAGCGGCGCTGAGCTGTGAACGCCTGGTGCAGTTCTGATGAATCGGGTCGCATTTGTCTTTACCCGGGCGCCACACGGCAGCAGTGCAGGGCGCGAAGGATTGGATGCCGCGCTTGCCACGGGTGCACTCAGTGAAGATATCGGCCTGTTTTTTATCGGTGATGGCGTTCTGCAGCTTAATCTGCATCAGCAACCTGAGACGATTAAGAGCCGTCACTATGCCGCGACCTTTGGCGTGCTGGCGCTGTATGAGATTGAACAGTGCTATCTCTGCCGGACATCGCTGATAGCGCGTGGATTAGAGGTTGACGCTGACCGGTTGCTGGATGTTACGCTACTGGACGCGCCGGAGTTGCGACAGATGCTGGCCAGCTATGATCGCATTCTTACTTTTTAAGAGACGTTAATGCTGCACACTTTAATGCACTCACCGGCACACAGTGACCTTGAGACCCTGCTTTTGATGGCGGGTGCAGGCGATGACCTGCTGCTGCTGCAGGATGGCGTGCTGGCCGCTTTAGCTGGCAGCCACGCATTGATGCGTCTGTCAGAGAGCGAAGCAACACTGTGGGTGCTGGACGAAGATGTTCAGGCTCGCGGTCTCGCTGGACAAATTTCAACCAACGTGCAGTCAATAGACTATAATGGCTTTGTCACCCTAACGATCAGGCATCAGCAACAAATCGTGTGGTAATCGGCTAAAACCTGGTTATTTCTTGACACCCCTTTGACTCAGCCCTAAAATTCTGCCTCCTCGTAATTCTACGAGGCGATTTATTACGTGTTTACGAAGCAAAAGCAAATCCAGGAGCTATTTAATGGCAACAGTTAACCAGCTGGTTCGCAAACCACGCGTCCGCAAAGTTGCAAAGAGCAACGTGCCGGCGCTGGAAGCTTGCCCGCAAAAACGTGGCGTTTGTACTCGTGTGTACACCACCACTCCTAAGAAACCAAACTCCGCACTGCGTAAAGTCTGCCGTGTGCGTTTGACCAACGGTTTTGAAGTTACCTCCTACATTGGTGGTGAAGGTCATAACCTGCAGGAACACTCCGTGATCCTGATCCGTGGCGGTCGTGTAAAAGACTTGCCAGGTGTGCGTTACCACACCGTTCGTGGCGCGCTTGACTGCTCAGGTGTTAAAGACCGTAAGCAGGCTCGCTCCAAGTACGGCGTGAAGAAGCCAAAGGCTTAATGGTTCTCCGTTAAGTAAGGCCAAACGTTTTAAATTAAATGTCATAATAAACTCATAGAGTTTTGGACAATCCTGAATTAACAACGGAGTATTTCCATGCCACGTCGTCGCGTCATTGGTCAGCGTAAAATTCTGCCAGATCCTAAGTTCGGATCAGAGCTGCTGGCCAAATTTGTAAATATCCTGATGGTAGATGGTAAAAAATCTACTGCAGAATCAATCGTTTATACCGCGCTTGAGACCCTGGCTCAGCGTTCAGGTAAAAACGCGCTGGAATCTTTTGAAGTAGCCCTGGAAAACGTGCGTCCGACTGTCGAAGTTAAGTCACGTCGCGTTGGTGGTTCTACTTATCAGGTACCAGTAGAAGTCCGTCCGGTTCGTCGTAATGCTCTGGCAATGCGCTGGATCGTAGATGCTGCTCGTAAACGCGGTGATAAATCAATGGCTCTTCGCCTGGCGAACGAACTTTCTGATGCTGCAGAGAACAAAGGTACTGCAGTTAAGAAACGTGAAGACGTTCACCGCATGGCAGAAGCCAACAAGGCGTTCGCACACTACCGTTGGTAATTACCACGTAGTTGTTAAACCAGCGGGCGCTCAATCAGCCAACCCGCTGGGGTCGACTTACCTTGAACGCCCGAGAATCAGAGGAATCAAATGGCTCGTAAAACACCCATTGCTCGCTACCGTAACATCGGTATCAGTGCGCACATCGACGCCGGTAAGACTACCACTACCGAACGCGTTCTGTTCTACACCGGTGTAAACCACAAAATCGGTGAAGTACATGACGGTGCAGCAACCATGGACTGGATGGAGCAGGAACAGGAACGTGGTATTACCATCACTTCCGCTGCGACCACCTGTTACTGGTCTGGTATGGCCAAGCAGTTTGAACCACACCACATCAACATCATCGACACCCCAGGACACGTTGACTTCACCATCGAAGTTGAACGTTCTATGCGTGTGCTTGATGGCGCGGTAATGGTTTACTGTGCAGTTGGTGGCGTTCAGCCACAGTCTGAGACCGTATGGCGTCAGGCTAACAAATATAAAGTTCCACGCATTGCGTTCGTTAACAAAATGGACCGCATGGGTGCTAACTTCCTGAAAGTTGTTAACCAGATGGAAGTTCGTCTGGGCGCAACTCCAGTTCCTCTGCAGCTGGCTATCGGCGCAGAAGAGAAATTCACCGGTGTTGTTGACCTGGTGAAAATGAAAGCAATCAACTGGAACGACGCAGACCAGGGTGTAACCTTCGACTACGAAGATATTCCAGCTGATATGCAGGAACTGGCTGAAGAATGGCATGCGAAGCTGGTTGAAGCCGCTGCTGAAGGCTCTGATGAGCTGATGGAGAAATTCTTCGGTGGTGAAGAACTGACTGAAGAAGAGATCAAAACATCTCTGCGTAAGCGTGTTCTGAACAACGAAATCATCCTGGTAACCTGTGGTTCTGCATTTAAGAACAAAGGTGTTCAGGCGATGCTGGATGCAGTTATAGAATATCTGCCAGCACCGACTGACGTTACCGCGATCAACGGTATGCTGGACGACGGTAAAGACACGCCGGCTGTTCGTCACTCTGATGACAGCGAGCCGTTTGCTGCACTGGCGTTCAAAATCGCTACTGACCCGTTCGTGGGTAACTTAACCTTCTTCCGTGTTTACTCTGGTGTTGTTAATACGGGTGACACCGTATTCAACCCGGTTAAGTCAAACCGTGAGCGTCTGGGCCGTATCGTTCAGATGCACGCTAACAAGCGTGAAGAGATTAAAGAAGTTCGTGCGGGTGATATCGCAGCTGCGATCGGCCTGAAAGATGTGACCACTGGTGACACCCTGTGTGACCCAGATAACGTCATCATCCTTGAGCGCATGGAGTTCCCGGAGCCGGTAATCTCTATCGCCGTTGAGCCAAAAACCAAAGCTGACCAGGAAAAAATGGGTCTGGCTCTGGGCCGTCTGGCAAAAGAAGACCCATCATTCCGCGTATGGACTGATGAAGAATCTAACCAGACCATCATCGCTGGTATGGGTGAATTGCACCTCGACATCATCGTTGACCGTATGAAGCGTGAGTTCAACGTTGAAGCAAACGTGGGTAAACCACAGGTTGCTTACCGTGAAGCGATTCGTACCAAAGTTACCGACGTTGAAGGTAAACACGCCAAGCAGTCTGGTGGTCGTGGTCAGTACGGTCATGTTGTTATCGACATGTACCCACTGGAGCCAGGTTCGAACCCGAAAGGCTACGAATTTGTCAACGACATTAAAGGTGGTGTGATTCCTGGTGAATACATCCCTGCGGTTGATAAAGGTATCCAGGAGCAGCTGAAATCAGGCCCTCTGGCTGGCTATCCGGTTGTGGATCTGGGCGTTCGTCTGCACTATGGTTCATACCATGATGTCGACTCCTCAGAACTGGCGTTTAAACTGGCCGCGTCTATTGCCTTCAAACAAGGCTTTAAACAAGCGAAACCAGTTCTGCTTGAACCTATCATGAAGGTTGAAGTTGAATCGCCTGAAGAGAACACGGGTGATGTCATCGGTGACCTTAGTCGTCGTCGTGGTATGCTCAAAGGGCAGGAATCTAACGCTACTGGTGTTCAGATTCACGCTGAAGTTCCGTTGTCTGAGATGTTCGGATACGCAACTCAGCTGCGTTCTCTGACCAAAGGTCGTGCTTCGTACTCCATGGAGTTCCTGAAGTATGACGATGCGCCGAACAACGTAGCGCAGGCCGTTATTGAAGCTCGTAGCAAATAAGCTACGGTTTAAATTTGAACTGATGCCTTCACCCAGATGGTGAAGGCACAACGTAAGGAATTATCGCCATGGCGAAAGAGCAATTTCAGCGTAACAAACTGCACGTAAACGTGGGCACCATCGGTCACGTCGACCACGGTAAAACCACCCTGACTGCAGCGATCACCACCGTACTGTCTAAAACTTACGGCGGCCAGGCTCGTGCATTCGATCAGATCGATAACGCACCAGAAGAGAAAGCACGTGGTATCACCATCAACACTTCACACGTTGAGTATGAAACCCCGACTCGCCACTATGCGCACGTTGACTGCCCAGGCCACGCCGACTATGTGAAAAACATGATCACCGGTGCTGCGCAGATGGACGGCGCGATCCTGGTTGTTGCTGCGACTGATGGCCCGATGCCACAGACCCGTGAGCACATCCTGCTGGGTCGTCAGGTTGGCGTTCCTT